>JAABUZ0100003703.1_pt1 | contig 22142 bp, 33 predicted proteins | sample 5562091 | NCBI WGS metagenome assembly JAABUZ01 (sample SAMN12813069, study PRJNA571459) | rock metagenome | isolation source: Antarctica rocks | place: Antarctica: Victoria Land, Linnaeus Terrace sud | collected 2015-12-21
CCGCGCGCATGGCCGCCCGCCCGGAGCGCGGCCGAGCGCCCGCGGACGCGCGCCCGCCTCGTCCAGCGTGACGAGCGCGGCGTTTGGGCCTGCACCAGCTCGCGCGCATGCTGTGGTGCACGTCGCAGCGCGTGGAGGCCGCACAGCGCGGCCGGTATGCCACCCTCCTCGCTCAAAGTGCGATATCCCTGCGAGGCCTGTGCCACACGTCGAAGCATGTACCAAGATGGAAAGCGCCAGATATGTCAGGATGGTGCTGCCCAGGCTGGTGCCAGCCGGGCGCCCGCAGGCGGCGGGAAGGTCACCATAGGGTGTGCGTTAGGGCGTGCGCGGGCGGCAGGAGGCGCGCGCCGGGCAGGCGCGGGCGGAAGGTGGCGCTGAGCAGGATGCGCCGCACCTCGCCCGTGCCCTCGCGCGCGGCGTGCAGCGCCGCCGCGAGGCTGCGCGCGCACGGCGCGCGGCTCTTTAGATGCCTTCGTACCCAGGCGCTGGCCGCATGATGCGCTGCCGCATGCAGCGCCGCCAGGAGGTTGCATGCATGCCGCGGGGCCCATTGCGCAGCGCACGTGTGCAGCACACGCCAGACAAGGGGCTGGTCCAGTATGCTCCGTCAAAAGCAGGCAGGCGTTGGCGGAGGCATGTGCGGACGGCTCCAGTAGGCAAGGACGGTGCGCAGAGTTCAGGCACCACGAGAGTCAGCATGAATGCAGCCATGCCACAAAGCATGCGCTGGCGGCTCGCACGCGAGCCTGGACTTGTGCCAACGGCTATGAGCACTGCCGGTGCATAGCACAAGCTTGCCCTGCACCCTGCCTCTCCACCCAGGCGCGCGCACATCATGCATTCGACAGCACAGCATATGCGCGCACACCATGCATCCAGCAGCACAGCATGGAGCAATGCGGCGTGGCGCCCTGCAGAGCCTGGGCGGCAACCTCTTCATGTCGCTGACGCGCCGCGAAGCCATGTTCTCCCGCGCGCCTCCCCCGGTCCTGCGGCGACGCGCCTTGCCCTGCCGCGCGCGCCGCGCCTGGTCATTGCGCCACTCAGTTTGCAAGCCAGGGCACGTGCCTGTGGAAGACCTGCACACAGTGCCTGCGGGGAGCAGTGGACCAAGCACTAGGCGCGCACCCCGGTGCTGGCACCCTGAGCGACAGCACGTGCATGAGAGGCAGCTATGCCTTTGATAGTTGCTGCGCAGCAGCCGCTCATGCGCCACTCGCAAGAGCATGATGCCACCCGCACTGCAGAAGAGCGCGCCTGGCGACCAGGCTCAGCCCGGGTTGAGCGCGTTTGACTCGCCTCCCAGGGTTGGTCTGCAAGGACATACAGTGCTGGTTGGTCAGACAGCGACACAGAGTGCGCCTGCAGCTCTGTGTGGACGCTCATTGTTGCATTATGTCATATGCACGTCTGCCGCGCAAGCAGGCACAGAAGTGGCGGCGTGCTGATGGAGAAGCGTCAAGCTGAAGCGTGAGCTACGCCTCGTGGCGCGGGCTTTGGCAGAAAATGCGCTGGCGTGGGAGTATTTACCGGCAGCACAAGAGGCGGCCGCTGTGCTGTGATGCTGCTGCTCTTGCACACTGCACTGGCGGCTTCTCAGGGAGTGTGGTGGGCGAGTGTACCTGCCAAGGCGTGTCTGGTATCACGACGGAAGTGGTCGCGTCCTGCGCGCGCTCTACGCACGGTGCGCCCCGCCACCTGGTCAGTACAGGCCGCGCTGCTCTCTTCAGCATTGAATGAGAACGTAGCTGCTGAGGCCGGCTCAACTGAGATCGGACGTTGCCTCTTGGACGGAGCCGGTGCCCTAACCTAAGCACGTGAAAGGTCGCATGTAAAACTCTGGCTGCGCTTGCTTCGCCTGCATGCCACGAAAAAGTCCGTGCCAAACGTTACACATTGACCGGATTGCCCAGGTTGCTGTCACACAGGAGATGCATGTGCACAGCTCAGGTTAGGCACACGCAAGTGCAAACGGCTGCGTGCATGCATGCAGAACACTGCTAGCCCGCCATACTGCTCAAAAAGTTCGTCTCCAAACCTTGCATCACACACTTTCCCTCCTTTGCCGGTCGTGCCTGCTTTTGTTCAGACTTCCACTGCCCTCTTCTGCAAGTGCCAACTCCCAACGAGCCAAATTGGGTAAAACTACAATTCTCACACTCAATGCTGGCCGCCAGCGTCGCCACAAAACCAGATGGTCAATCAGCAGCATGCACTTGTACAGATACACATCCGACATGTGCGCTGCAATTTGCAGCCTGCGACCAGCACGCCATGGCCAGTGACACACTTGCGGCAGTATGGGCCGCTTCACAAGGCCAATGCAGGTGTACATTGAGCAGACAGCGCGACAAAGCGGCGCCAAACGAAGCGCGCGCTTGCCTCAAGTCGGTCCCACCAGGTCATCCCGTCAGTCCCATTAGACTTCAGAGGCGCCGGCCAGCGCCACCTCGATGACACCGATGCACTCGCCAACGGAGCGGCCAGCAGACATGGCATCGACCAGGCGCGAGTGCACGCGCGTGTGCCGCCGCAGCAGCGTCACCAGGTTGAGCACGGCCCACCGGATCTCGCTGTCAGCCTTCATCTGCGAGAACTGCGCGCAGCGGCCCCAAAATTGTAACACCTGCGCTAGCACAGAGGAGGCGTCACATGCACTCTGTCAGCTTCCAACGCTAAGGAGCCTCCATCAGCAACAGCAGGTTGGCTGCGCATTGCCTGTGTACAGGCCAAAAAAGAAGAAAAACAGTTCGGGCAATTTGAAGTCATGACATAAAAGTAGAGTGGGTTGAAAGGGGCTTGCTCAGCACTCACTTTACGCTCAGCAGCACTCAACACTCAATAATGTGAAGAGTATGAGCGTGGAACGAGGCAGCAAGAAGTTGCCCTGCGTGGGGCTAGGGGGGGCACCCGCAGCGCGCGCAGCATGCCGTCCAGCTGCTGCACGTCATTGAGGCCACCCTCCGCCTGCCCAAACGTGACGTACTCTGCGCGTGCATGGCCCTTATGCATACCAGCTCCACCCAGCTCTGTTTCATAGGACTGGCAGCGTGCTGGCAGCGCCACTGCCGCAGACAGGCGCGGCGCCGCGCGCGCCCTCCTGCACCAAGTGACGCGCCGCGCGCCCCAACCCCTGCACCCCGCGCCAGGGTGCGCGCTGGTTTTTACGTACTCTGCGCTCGCGCGGCCCCCATGCATACCAGCTCCAACCAGCTCTGTTTATCAGGAATTGCAGCGTGCTGGCAGCGCCACTGCCGCAGACAGGCGTGGCACCGCGTGCGCCCTCCTGCGCCAGGTGGCGCGCCGCGCGCCCTAACCCTCAACCCCATGCCAGGGGCGCGCCGGTCGTGACGCCTGCCAGCGCGACGCAGGTGTACTGGTCCAGGCTGGCACTGGACATCGTGCCGGCGGCCACCTCGCGCTGGAACGCCGAGTCGCAGAACAGCGTGCCCGCCTGCACGTTCAGCGCGCCGTACCTGCGCGCGCGCGCGCGCCGCCCGCGTCGGGCGCGCCGAGGCTCGCGGCCTGTCCTTGCAGACTAGTATTGGTGGCGTCAACGTTCCGGCCGAGGAGGACAAGCAGTGTGAGACAGGGGCACAAGGTGTGAGCAGAGCCGGACCTTCAGGTGACGGATCAGTAGCGACCACAAGAAGCATAGCATGTTCCTGATGGCATCACCAGTGCCGGCGCCAGACAGAGCGTCAACAACCTGCAGCGCTGGCGGTCTGTGTGCGTGAAGGCGCCCAGCTGGCGTCGAGCGCCGGCGGCGCGCGCGCACCGCCGCAGCGCGTCCAGCGAGGACAGCGTGTACGAGCGCGGCAGCAGGCCGACCAGGTACGCGAGCAGGAAGTGGCCGGCCTCGTGCGTGGCCACGCGCCGCGCGTAGCTGCCGCTCAGCGCGCGCCCGGCCGCGTCCAGCGCCAGCGCCTCCAGGCCGCCGCCGTTCGCCACCTGCGCACAGGAAGGAAGGACTGCTGTCGGCCCGCCATTAAGCCGTTAAGCCACTATCCTGCCATTGGGAGCGTCCGCGGCCCTGTGTGAGAGCTGCGTCAGGGGTCATGTCTTGTGGGCTGTTAGGGAGACATCGTGTGGCTTCCAGCGCAGGCGCAGGGTATAAGATTGCCCACCAAACATCGCTGCCTTCGGCTCACACGACTGCAAGCAGGCCACCCCAAAGGTATGTCCTGCCGCCGCTACGGGCTGGTTGGTAGCAACAACACGGACACTACAGCATGCGCCCTGCTGGCAGGGGCATGGGGCACCTGGTCGACAGTGGTGACGAAGAGCGCCGCGACCAGGGCGCCGAGGAGCTGCGAGGTGTCCCAGTGCAGTGCAAAGTACAACGCTGCGAGGCCCGCGGAGGCAGCGACCTGCAGCGCGCCAAGCGTGTCAGAGGCAGAACCTCGTGCCAGGATATCAGGGCTTGGCACATCTCGCTACTGCCGCCGCCCAGGACACGCCCAGGATCACTCATTGCACAGGTCACTCACGCAATGTGGAATCACAGAACAGGATCGTGAGGCGGAGGCCACGCAGAACCTCTCATTCACGTGAGAGGTGGGGAGCGCACACCTGCAGCCGGGTGCGGACGGACGACAGCGTGTTGTCTGTGGGCGACAGCAGCCGCTCCGCCTCTATGTTGTTCAGGCGCAGCTCCTCCAGGGAGTAGGCGCGCTTGGGCACCTGCTTGCGAGCCCGGGTCATGCATGCGTCACAGCCGTTTCCTGCTGGATGTGAGCTCCTCTAGGGCAGACAGCGCATGTGCACGCTTGCAAGCGCATCCCTCACGCGACTGCAAATGCCATGGATGTTGCTTAAGCAGATGTTTCTCAACTCCATGAACTCAGCATGTCTGGAGCCAGGTGACTGGTAGAACAGCTGCTGCCAGCCAGACGCAGACTGCTGTTGTGCCTGCCAGCCAGGCGGACACAAGGCGCCTGGCACAAACCAAGGGGAGCGCAAAATGGTACATGTGGCGCGTTCCTTCACAGAGGCAATCACAAGGTGCAGGAGCGAGCCGAGCTCCTGCGCCGCTCACCTGCTGCGCGCCGCCAAAGCCGCGCACCTCGCCCCGCGCTTTGAGCTGCTCCATGAGCTGCAGCGCCTTGGCCTCAGCCTCCGGGCCCTGCTTGGCCTGCATGGGGCGCCCCACGAGGTCTGTTCTACTGCCGTGGGGGCTGCCAGCAGCACCCATGACACGTGTGAGCAGAAGAGGCTGGAGCCTTTGTCCTTGCCTGCTTGACACTAGAGACACTACAGACACTACAGACACTAGGGACACTAGAGGTACTGGCTCTGCACCCAGTAGAACAGGCTTTATCACAGCATTGCAGTCAGTTGAGCAGCGCACCAAGAGTGCATCCAGCTCCTGCAAAGAGGCCTGCAGGCCAGGCTCCGCTGTGGCCGTGCGGCACACCACGCTGCGGAGTGCATGCCGGCCCCAGTGTACTTCGCGCTCTGTTGCATGCCGCTCCTGCGGTAAACAGACGGTCAGGCCATGTTTGCTGTGTAAAGTGTGCCAACGGCTGCTGTACATACCTTCAGACGCCAGGCTCGGCCGGCGTGGAATGTGCAGCGCGTGCACAGGCGTACAGGCAGCCCGCTAGGTAGGTGTGGCGCCCCGATAAAGTCGCCCACAGCCGGCCTTGAGCCTCCCGGCATCAGCTTCAGGCTGGCTTGCTGTTTGTGCTAGGAAGTCACAACTACAGGTATGCCGCAACCAGAGTGAACTTGTGGTCCATGAGGAGCCTATGAAGGCTGCAGTGGCTAGTTTGCACACTCAATTGAGCAGACCCTGATGTGCACAGTGCTCGACAGCAAACAGGCGCTGCATCGCCTTGCTGCTAAACGTTAAACACTCACACAACCCCAGTCTTTGATACCACAAGGTTCCCAGAATGTCGCGTGCGCGGGAGCTGACGCGCATGCTCAGGCAAGGATGCGCTTCCTGCAGGGCACTGAGGCATGCGAAGGCCTACCTGGTATCATGACACTTAGGAGATTGGAGTGAAGCGACTTTCTTTGCTGTGAACGCTGCAAAGCTATTTCGGGATCGTCGTGCACGCACATCTGTGTCGCAATTGTACCAGCTTGGTTGCATTTACATACAGTTCCTGCGCTACGCATGTTCACATCCCACTCAGGTGCAGGTCGAGCAGCTTGAAGCAACGTGAACTGTCCTAAAAGGCTCATGCGCGCACAGTGGCGCTGGTGCACAAGTGCGTGCCGTCAGGCTCGTGCCCGTCCTTGACGCGCTGGTGCGGAATCTCCTTCTTGCCGCTCCTATCGCGCTTGTTTGTGGTCAGGATCTCCCTCTCTGTTTGACCTTCAACCCTCAAGCGTAGGCACAGAGGGGCTCCAACTTTGCGGCCGTCCCCGTCCGCCTGCACGCAACTATCCCTGGTGTGGAGATGCCGGGGCCCGCGATGCCGCCAAGTGCGCAGCACTCCTGATTGCCGTTGCAGGACCACCATGGAGAAGTATGATAGGGAAAGGTATGATAGAGTTTGCATGCCATCTCAGGCTGATGGTTTGTGCTGCTGCATACGTGGGAAGCATAATGGAGACCTGGAGCTACGTGCATGTCTTGTGAACAGAGTGTCAGCAAGTGTGAGCGCCTCTGCTGCCACATTATAAAACATGCAAATTTCTGGTGAGGCAAGCATGTGTGAGGAACCCTGACTTCCGCGGACAAAGTGTGCACTTACAAGCATGGATGCTGAGTATTTTTAAACTCATATCAAGCAGGAGTGTGTCCGCGCAGAACAGCTGTAAATCGTGCAGTGTTTATGCGGAATGGTTGCGCATGCAGACCAAGACCCTCGAAACGGGCACCCTGCATGTGCCTGCTGTGCATGAGCAGGGTTTGTTGGGAGGAGGTGTGCCAAGTATGGCTGTGCCTATGCAGGCCCTGAAATGCCGCCGACCACGCCTGGCGGGCCGGGCGTGGAGCCGGGGCCGGAGGTCACAGAGCCGCCGGGCACCGCACCGGGCGGGCTGCCGCAGCAGCCTGAGACTCCGCACATGCCGCCCCAGCACGAGGTTCCGCAGCCCTCCGCACCAGGCACGCATGCCGCCCCAGGCAGTGCAAGTGAGTGCTTGCTGGCTGCATGTCATTCTGCAGCTGCATACATGTCTGCAGCGCTGTCTGCCTGCGATCCGGGCGCGACTGTGTGAGCTGGTGCAAGTTTTGCAAAGGTGGCCAAGCCGGGTTGTTTTCGCAGAGGCGCCGCCTGCTTTCGGCCAGGCGTCGGACACGCAGTCTACCATGAAGGTCTGCACCTCGTTGTGATTCCTTTGGATTCTCCCACAACTGCTGTTGCGTGTTGCGGTGGGGCTGCTGCAGAGTTGGGGCCAGACCGTGCTTGAAGCGTCATGCATGCGCTGTCTGTAACAGGCTCTGCCAAGCAGTTCTATCTAGTGGCGGACTGCATGTAAAAGTGTTGGGGTCACAAGCACTCAGTGCTTTTATAAGGTAAGTGCGTGCCCTGACAGAGGATGGAGGGCTATGGGACGCATGCGCGTGCGTAATGCACATTCGGTCAGATGCTGACGCTCCGCGATTAGCACTTTGCTCTCACATGCACTGCATGTGCACGCGGCGAAGGCAGGGGATGAGGTCCCGCCTGGCGCACACTCTGCCGATGCGCCCGCTGGCCTGGGCAGCCCGCCTTCGGGGCAGGCGTCTGTCGCGCAGGACATGCCCAACGAGGCGCCCGGCCAAGCGCCGCCGGGCGCGCCTGGGGAGGAGGCTACTGCGCCAGGCGCGTACATAATGCCAGTCTTCAACCTGTGCGTACATGAGCTGCTGTTCTGTGATGCGACGCACTTGCCACAGATCGAACCCCTGATTGAAATGTGATGGACAGTGTGAAAGCGCTTGGGTGGCTGACTGCCTGCAGAGACTGACATATGAGCAAGAGCTTGCTTCGAAGGTGGCCTTGCCTGGTAACCTGAAGGGCAGGGTCTGCTTAGAAAGGTTGCAAGCTGGTGTCACCGCGCGGCGACAGGCAAGACGAAGGACATCCCATCCGACTCGCAATTTGAGCAGTCAGGCGCGTCCGTCAAGACGCCGCCCAAGGGCCCCATCGGCTCTGCGCCCGACCAGGTGTGCACTTGGCCTTTGCAAATGGCTGACTGTTGTCTGCAGGAATGTGACTGGTCTTTGAAAAGTAGCAAAACCAGTTTGCTACTCTGTCTCTGAAAAGTTTCTCGTAATCTAGCTGCTACCTATTCTGACTCTTGAGCTGGTGGCTGACAGGGTGCGTTGAACCCGGAGGACATGCCGAAGCCTGCTACCGGCCAGGTTTAGGTGCACACCTGCAGATGTGACTGTTAAACGATGTGGCAGAAGCTGTGCATGTGCATGCATTTGAGACAAGGGCATGTGCAGCTAGCTGCCTCTTGAAGCTCTTGACTTAATGTATACATGTGCTTTGTTTTGAGGGGCTGGCTGTTGCCGTAGGGGCACATGTACGCTTAGCAGGCATCATTATTCGCAGTGTAAACATGGTTGATATGGCTCTGCTCTTGCCTGGAACAAACTTCTGTCTCATGTCATGGACCGTGCTATGAGGTGTGCAGCTCAGTCAATTGTTCAGGCTGGAAAGTTATTCCTCAATATCCCAATGTCACAGAGTACGCTGCATTGACGTGGTCAATGCATGGTGTACTGCTAACCGGCATGAAGCAGAGTGGCAGCTCAGGCGCGTGCATGCAAGCTTTTCATACGCAATTTACATCATCATCATGCCCAACCCTCTGCCTCACCCTTCCCCTGCTCCTCCACTAGCAGCTGTCACCTGTGCGGTGTGTCACGTGCGATCTGCTTCAGGCGTCGTCTACTACTTCTCCGCAGCTATTTGTATTAACACGTAGTCTGCTGAGCGCTTTGGGGCAAGTGGAGCGCTGCGCCTTGACGCAGCTGCCTAATCACGTGCGGGTGGGCTTCTTGCAGCGGCGTTTTGAAGCCAGTGAGGTGTCTACTGTGCAGGTGCGTCTTGCAGCCAAGCAGAGTGCCGCGTTTGTGTTGAGTTGCAGTTTCCCTATGCGTCAGAGGATGCTTGTCCAACTGTGCTTGTCCAACATGACAGAACTTGCGTCCTTATGAGTCCAAGGTTTCCACGACTTGGGTAGGAACACCCGTACGAGTTGGCTCCCAGGAACAAGGAGCATTGGTATGCGCGCTCACAGGGCACTTGGGGACGGAGTTCTGCGGCGTCCGGGCGTCGCTTGCGCAGCACCGGGCCTTGCGCGCACTGCATGAGGAGGCGATGACACTGTGGCAGGGCGCCGAGTAAGGGCACGCGAGCGCCATGGCCGCCGTCGGCGCGCTTGACAGCTCGCGCCTGCGGCAGAACAGCCTTGAGCGGCCGCTCACGTACAGCCAGGAGGCCGAGGAAGAGGTGGTGTCCGTGCGGTGCGTGATATGCGGCAGAATCTGTGCGTCTGTGCGTAACTGCACGGAACTTCGATGTTTCGGGGTAGGCGCCTGAGCATGTGCTCTGCGACTGTTGCAAGGTGCTGTTTAAGCATCAGCTATTTGCGTATGTGTTAGCTTGCTCCTACTGCTTGCTCACTGTGGCGTGTGCTGCCAATATTGCAGGTCCATCCATGGCGCGGAGAACGACACGCAGCGCGAGGTTCGCATTTCCTGCCCAGACGCAACGGGCCTCGGCTGCGACTTTGCGCGCCTGCTGCTGGACTTTGGCCTCCGCATCCTGGACGGTGCGCGGCCGCCAGCCAGCACGCCCGCGCTCTCGAGCTTGCTAGCAGGGGGAGCGCGTGTGACCACCCTGCAGCGTGCCTCCCACGGTTGAGTTGGCCGCATGGCTGAAAATGTAGCTGTGGCGCTGCTGTGTCACGCGCCTCAGCATGGACACGACGCTGCAGCTTGGGGCTGCGCCCACGCCTAGGCGGCCACCTCGTATATGTTCCCTGTAATCACGCCTACATCCAAGAATGATTCGTTTACGCGCTGGCAAGTCTGTCGCTGCACTGCTTTCAGGCCTCGCCGGCAGCGGGCGTGCCGAGCACTGATGCAGCGCTGTTCTCGCATGATCTCAATGCTGCTGCTGTCGCAGGGCGTCTCCGAGACCCATCCCCGCGCCCTGACGCCGGCCGGCGCGCGCGCAGGCGACGTGTCCACCGACGGGCGCTGGTGCTTCATGATCTTCAAGGTGCAGCTGTCGCTGGGCGTGCCCGCGCACTGGGCGCTGCTCAAGCGGCGCCTGGAGGCGGTCTGCCCCAGCGCGGCCGGCGAGCACCAGCTCTGGCGCTGGTCCAGCCTGCCGCGTGACTTCCAGCACCCCTTCCTGCTGCAGGTCTCGTCCTACGACCGCCGCGGCTTCCTGCACGGCGCGCGCCCCGCCCGCGCCCGGCCGGCGCCCTGCCCGGCGCCCCTGCCTGTGGCCAGCCGCGCCCTGCGACCGCGCTCATGCCCTGCGCGGCGCATGCCCCGCCGCGCGCGGCTGGGGCGCCGCGCCGCGTTGCCGCCGCGCCCCCCCCACAGGCTGCACAGCCGCGGCAGCCGTGCGGGCGCGCTTGAGAGCATCGGCACACTGCAGAGCGACGCGTGCTGGCGTTGGCGCAGCTGCTTAGCGCCGGGCCGCCCCGGGAGCGTCTCATGCACATGCTGGACGGCAAGCTTGCATGCAGTCTGCTTCGCCCTGCCGTGCCCTGAGACGGCGGCGGCCCGGCGCGCCGCAGACCTGATGCACACGCTGTGGGAGGCGGACGTGGCGGTGTTCAAGGCACACATCACGACGGGGCCGGGCGGCAAGGTCATGGACATGTTCTGGCTCTACGACAACCGCTGCGAGCTGCCGGAGAACCACAGGTGCGCCGCCGACCTCCGCCCCAAGCCTGGGCGATATGGGTCTTGAGCCTGGACAACATGGACACGCCACCCAGACCGGCGGACGGCCATGTGCTGTCACAGCGCTCGAACTTTCGTGCGGGACGTAAGTTCAAGCGCTGTCTCTCTGCTGGGCTCAACACGCGGGCTCTCATTCATCTCTCTTCTATACAGGTCGGTTGAGAGGCTGATGTGGGCGGCTTGTAAACACGCGCCGCGGTGCCTGCTGTGGAAGCGCGCGCGCCTACATCGAGAAGCCACGCAGCACAGCCATGAAGCCCTGAGCATGCACGCCGCGCATCACTTCGTGCACCTGGCCTGTGCTGTGTGACAGCAGGTCTCGGGCAAGGCCGGGTGTGCTGCTGACTGCCGGGCGCGAGTGAGCAGCCCTGCGCCAGACTGCCAGCGCTGGGCGCCACGAGCAGCCCGCGCCGCGCGCCAGGGTGCTGCAGATCACGGAGCTGGTGCGCGATTGCCTGCAGCAGCGCGACGCCAACTGCTCCATCACGCCCGCGCCGCCCGAGTCCTGCGCGGACGACAGCGCGGCGGCGCTGCTGCAGGCGCGCCCCTCGCACCATGCAGGCAAGCCCTGGACATGAGGGCGGATGCAAGCGCAGTAAGCATCATAGCTAGGCATGGTCGCTTATGCCCAGAGCAACCTCCTCCTTCGCATATCATCCCAGACTCTGAACGTACAATGTTTCATTTGACGAGTATCACAGGCTGGAAACCTTGATTGGCGAGTGCTGGGACAGTCAATGCTCTGCTGATCGCCGCATTGTGTGCGGCAGCGCTGCGCATGCAAAGACGCAACGCCGGCCTCGCCGCTGCGCAAAATTGTGACGGCAAAGTCACGGCGGCGCCTCGACAGCGGCTGCGCGCCCGCGCCGGTCAACGAGGTCACGTCTGAGTCAGAGGCGGACGAGTATGCGCGGCCCGAGGATGTGCAGGCGCGCCCAGGGCCATGCCCAGAGCTGTGCGTTTGGGTGCTGCCGAGGTGCAGACGCGCATGTCATGCATCAAACTACATGGCTGAGATCTGGCAGGCCAGCAGCGCCCGACACCGGGGGTTGCACGCCGTCTGCGGCATCAGTGCTGCCGCCCAGGCGGCGATGACGAGCACGCGCGCGGCGCATGGCCTGGCCAGCCGTTCTGCAGCGTCGTGCCCACTCGTGCGCAGCGTCACATTGTGGGCCGCCAGGGCACATGCGCACGCGCCGCGCCGCAGCCTCGCCCGCTCCCGCCGCCAGCACCGGGCCTCAGCAAACAGTCCTTATTTGCTCAGCAAGCAAGCAGTCCCATTCAAACACGGTCATGGCAGCATCCATGTCGTCTTTTGCGTCTTAATGGATGATAGTGCCGCCGCCGCCGCGCAGGTGACCGTGGACAATTGCACGACGAGCAGCTACACGGTGGTCAGCGTCGCGTGCCGCGACCGCAAGGGCCTCGTGTACGACCTCTTCCGCACGCTCAAGGACATTCACATCCGGGTGGCGTACGCGAAGGCGCGCCCCGGGCGTGCAGCAGCACAGGGCGTGGGCGCTTGTTGCGAAGTAGGTTTTTGCATGTGTGGGCATCGCACACTGCTATATTTTACTCTGCCGAGAAGCTGGCGCCCTGGGTTTGACAGGGGTTGCAGCGTAGAACCCGGGCCGGCAGCACTTTGCTGGCAGGATGCGCCCCTCTGCCGGAAGTCCAGCACGCGAACAACGTGGCAGACCTCTCACCTCCCTGTCTGTCAGCTGGAGGGGACATCTGCATGGAATGCTGGGACTGGTACCTTATGTGCCCCGCGCCAGATGCTGCCCTGCCGCCCATGCCTGCACTGGGTGCTCCACCCCAGCCCAAACCTATCCTGCAGCACTTGAGTCATGCGCGCCGGGCGCCGCCAGGTGTGCGTACGCGGCGACGTGTGCGAGGCGGACCTGTTTGTGGAAGAAGCAGACGGGCACCGCGCCGAGCGGTGCGCCCGCGCGCCCCCAACTGCCCGCCGTGCCTTCTGGGGCGGCCGCCGCGCAGCCCCCACCGGTGCACTGCACCGGGGCCGGCGCTGCGGCCCGCGGCGCCGCCAACGGCCCTCCTGGTGAAGCTGAGCTGGCGCGCTCGCTGTGCATCATCCGCATGAACAAGACGGAACAGTGTGCCCGAGCGCCAGTCCCGCACTAATAATTCACGCTCCTTTCAGCCTTTAAGACTACGGTTCACGCCTGCGCCTGGCTGGTGTGGCCAGGCGGCGGCGGCGGCGCGCGGCGGGGCCAGCGGGCGGCGCGGGCGGCGCGGGCCTGGGCAGCGCCAGCAGCAGCCCCTACAGCGGCCTGGGCGGCGCGGACAGCGCGCACAGCGGCGCGCTGGAGGCGGAGGACCAGCGCATTGTGGACAGGTGCGGCCGCGCCCGCCTGCGCGCGCGAGCCAGCCGAAGCGCGCCCATCAGCGGAGCGCCTCACCGGGATACAACCGGGCGCCGGTGGTGTGCATCACCTGCTGAGCCTCTGCTGACGACCTGTGCGTGCCCATGGAGGCTGGGCTGCCGCCGGCGCTCAGGCCCGGATAGGGTAGGGAGAGGGTAGTCGTACCCTTACCGTACCCCACACCCATCGCGTCACCCCTGCGCGCGCGCAGGCAGCTGGAGGCGGAGCTGGTGGAGCGCGTGCGCGCGGCGGTGCTGCTGCCGGTGCGCATCACCATCAAGGACGTGTACGACGACACATGCACCGAGCTGCTCATCACGGCCAGCCTGGACAGCGGCGGCCGCGGGCGGCCGCGCGTGACGCACGACGTCACCGCCGCGCTCAGCGCGCTGGGCCTGTGCGTGTTCATGGCGGACGTGTACGTGGAGGCGCTGGCCGGCGACGCCGAGCGCCGGCCGCAGGAGCTGCACCGCTTCCTGGTGCACTGCCCCGACGGCCGCCGCCTGGAGACCGTGGCGCAGAAGCGGTGCGGCTGCCCCCGCCGCCGCCCGCGCCGCCGCCCGGCCCGCCCGCTGCCTGAGGAGGCAAGTGCTGCCGCGTCCGAAGCGCTGCCCCGACGGCTGCCGCGGGTGCGGCGCGGGAGCGGCGCGCCAAGCATGCAACCCGCCGTGTGACCTGGTCTGGACCGCGCACTCCACACCCGCGTTCCAAGGGCATGCGCTGAGAGAGCGCCTTGGCAGCATCTGTGTCGTGCGCCGGAGCTCATGCTCAAGGCTGGCGCTCTTCTTGCCTGCAACCAAGTTGTGTAAGTTGTAGCCGGCAAGGCGTGCCAGCATTGTCCCGCGCGCCTCGCACGCACTGCAGGGTCCGGTCACGGGGTCGTGTCGCTTGTGTGCGAGCACTCATGCTGCCTGCGGTGCATCATGGTGCACCAGCCTCACCCGCCGTGCGGCCTCATCGCGGTGCGCACGCCGCAGGAGTATGTACGACCGCGTGCGCGAGGCGCTGACGGGGACGTCGCGCGTGCCCTCGCCGCGCGCCTCGCCGCGGCAACCGACGCCGCAGCAGCAGCAACAGTCGCTGCTGCACTCGCTGGCCACCTGGAAGTGGTCGGCCTGATGCTTGCAAGGGGGGCTACTCTATGCTAACCCTAACCCGGGCCCTATTGTACCCTATCACCTGCAATGCTGGCCACCTGGAAAGTGGTCGGCCTGACGCCTGCGAGCGGGGGCTTGTCAATGATTCGCACCTTGCCGCATGTTCACCGCACCTGCAAATGCTTCCTCAATGACGCGTTGGCTTAGAGTGGCGCCATTGCCAAGGCGCGTTGGGAAGCGCTGAACGGCGTGCCTTTGTTGACGGCTGTTCCCGTATCTTCTGTAGCTTGTGGAGGCGTGCAAACAGCACAGAGATGTTCAACATGAGCTGTGAGCAGCATGTGCTTGGGTCCATGGCTTTGGGAAGCGGTGCACTTAGGTAGGGTCTGAGTGGAACTCTTGGAGGGTTTTCGTTTGTCTGCCTGACAATTTTGTGCGCAAGAACCGCGCATACTGGGCACACTTCCTACAGTGGGCCTGTATCGCACATGACAAAAGAAATGAGCGACTCAGCAACTGGGAATAAAAGCTGACATTTTTGCACCACGTCTTTGCGCTGCTCTGATGGACTGCACCCCAACTCGGATTCTGCTTCAGCCGCGGCACCAAAAGTGCACCCTTTGCAAGACAACACCCGCTCCTGATCAGAAGCAATCTGCGTGCCATCCTCTGGGATGTGTTGTGAAATTTCAGCTCTTTACCTATTTGCTAGCCATCTGAATGCAGATAGATTCATTGCTGGATCTGCAGGGCATGGGCGTCCTCGCTTGCATGCCTGTCAGGTCCTGCACTGGCGCGCGCGCGGCTGCCACGCGCTGGTGCCAGATGCGTGGACGGCCCAGCAAAGAAGTGCGTGACTCTGCCAGCGCGCTCCGGCAGCAGCAAGAGCTGCGCCGGCGCCGGAAAGGCGATGCGGCTGCTGTGCTGTGTTACAAAGGCGACAGCGGCGGCCACGGCATGCAGCTGCACGGCCAATGCCGCCAGCGCGTAGAACGCTCCCAGCGCACTCGCTGCCATGCGCACGGTGCCTGCATTGCGGCCGTCGTGTTATGCACATGAGGCAGAACTGATGTAGCCATCAGTGAGCTCGCGAAACCATGTTCTTGCCTTCTGCGTGTCGCATCAGGTCGTGGCTGGGCAAAGATGGTGCACAATGACTAAGTGAGAAAGGGCATGTGTCTGAGTAGTGTCCGCCAGCAGCCAGGCATAACGCCTCTATCAAGCATGCATGTCCGCATCCTTGTGCGCCGACGTGCGCGCCCCGCGCCGGCCGCGCGGGCCCCTCGCACCAGCAAAGCCGCCCAGCAGGACCAGGCTGCGCGCGAAAGCCCACGGCGCGCACGCGGCCAGCGCGCCGCCGCACGCCAGCGCCAGCGCCAGGCGCGGCAGCAGTGCGCAGCACCGCTGCCAGGCGGCGCAGCCGGCGCAGCACGCGCTCAGCGCGGCCCACACGAAGTTGCCGCGCAGGTCCAGCGCCGCATCCAGCGCAACGCGCGCGGCCGCCGTGTCTCCCTCCTGCTGCATGCAGAGGCCTGATGGCGGGCAAGCAGGCGCGGCGCGGCGCGCGGCATTGCATAAGAGGGTTGGGCTGGCTTGGACAGGCAGCCATTGCCGCATGGATGCTGGCTGAGAGGGGCCTCGCCTTGAGACAGCATCACAAGACTTGCTGCCAACAACGCGCAACAGGAAGCACCTGGCATGACGCCAATGTGCAGGGCGCCGCTGCATGCGGTCTCTGCACCCTGGCTGCGATCTGCTGAAGCAAGGTCGCGGCCCATTGAGGTGCACCTGGTCGACGGCCGCCGCAGCGCGCGGCCAGGCGAGGCAGCTCTCGCCCACGATGAAGCCGACGGCGCGCGCGCTGTCGCCGCCATGGAACCCACCCTCCGCCGCCAGGCAGCCGCATGAGGGGCAGCGCAGCCGCGGCTCCTCGCCTGCGGCGCCGAGCTGACTCAAGCGAACCTGTCCTGTTCTGTGTTGGCCGCTTAGGCTCACAGCCTGCCTTGAGCAGGTTCTTAAATAAGCAGCACTGCCTGGGCGCCAGGCAGCATTGTTTTATTGGAGCTGGGTGCTCTGCTGCCCTATAAATGCAGCTCACAAATCCAAGCAACGCTCTTCAAGGTGGAACCTGACATGCACATGCTCTGTGGCAACCTTCTCGCAGGCCCATGTACGGTGCGCCCGCTGGGGCGAGGAGCAACTGGGTAAAGGCGTCCTCTTGCACGCCGTGGACCGCGCTCGTGCCCTGCACAGTGCCAAGTGCCTGGTGTGAGGGCCGGCCCCGCTCGTTCGGTGGCGTGCGCACCCCAGCACCTGTGAACGGGCAGGCCAGCGCGTCGGGGTCGCGCGTCGCCAGCCGCCGCTGCTGCTCCGCTGCCCAGGGCCAGGCCTCAAACGCGTCCTCCAAGCGCTGTACCAGGGCCAGGTACGCCGCCAGCGAGATGACGGCGCCGGTGGCGACCGCGGTCGCGGCCGCCAGGCAGAGCGCCGGCGCGCTGGAGAGGCCGCCCCCGGCGAGGTGCGCTGCGAGCGCGGGGCCTGTGATGCTAGCGTTTGCCAGCAGCAGGAGCGCAGAGATGCGGGGTGGCAGGATGAGGAGCGTGGACACGGGCGCGATGATCAGCACAGCTAAGCCAGCCAACATGTCAGGGATGCAGCGCTGGTGGGCTAGCAGGCGGAGGGAGACGGCGGTGTGCAGGCGACAGACGTCTGTGAGTCGCTTCCGGCCGGATGCGGTGCAGCGCAGAGGCCGGCCACGGCGCAGCAGGCCGAAAACACACTCGACATTTTCGTACAATCTCAGCTGCCCCCTCCCGGCGTGAAGCGACGTTTGAGTGCCGAGTGGCCTGTCAATCACGCAGAAGCGAATAAGCACCCCAACTGCCCTGCAGCGCACGGCTAGATGACCGCAGAAGCGTCTGGCGGGCACTTGCATGGTCCTGACGCTCTGCAAAACAGCGTTGCTGCTTGCTTGGGCTCTGGCCCTTGCTACTTGTCCAGCAGCCGCGGCGGCAAGACTGGTGCGCCAGAGCTGGCTCTTAGTCCCAGTATGTGCGCTGAAGGCAAGCGCGCCTGCGGAGAAGGCGTGCAGACGTCCTCGCGAAACCTGGGCAGGAGCGGCGCCGGCTGGAGCGCGCGCATACTGCTGCACAAGCTGGCACTGCGCACGCACGTACATGGAGTGGCCGTGCGTTGCAGCAGAATACAACAGACTTTGTTTGCGTGGACGCACTGGATCGCTATGACACCAGCGGCATACTGCAGCCAGCAAGTGCGCTGCCTGGTGCAGCACCAGCCGTGAGGAGCAGAGGCCTTGCTAGCTACGCAAGCGCTGAGAATTCCCAGTCCATACGACCTCGGACACCGGACTTACTGCTGGCAAGGTGGCTTGTAAGCTCACTGGCAGTAGAGTTGGGATGAGCAGCTGGCACAGGGCTGAGGCCCCATCAAGCTATAGTCAGGTGACACCCAGTTAGCTGGTCTGCTGAGAGGCGTGGTTCGTCTGCAACAGGTTGCTGCAGCACTGGCAATACGTCCGCACCCTGCGACTGCAGCACTTTCGCGAATAGCAACGGCACTTGCCCGCAGTATGCCGGCTACCCGCTGGCGCCATACCCCGCGGGCGCCCTGCCTGTGCCACACTTTGTCATGCCGCGCAGCCTCCCGGTGCGCACGCTGCTTCACTGTGTCTGTCTTGTGAGGGTCTTGTGTTTACCAACTAATGTGAACTTGATGGCTAACTTGTGGTGTTACTCACCGTCAACATGCCAGAGACCTGTAGACACAAATATGTGCATGTCCTTTGCTACGGTTTCCCAAGCAATCAGAGCACTGCCATTGTACACTCCTACGTGGCGTCAGAGGCCTCCTCTTATGCCAGGCGGCGCAGGCCAGCACTGCGGCGCCCCCGGACCTCGACGGCATCTGCATCGAGTGCCCGCCAAGCACGCCGCCGGGCGTGCCGGACGCGCACCCGGCCTACCTGGCGGCCTACAACTGCAGCGACGCGGCGCCGCCTGCGGCACCGGCCGCTGGGCCTGCGCTCAGCAGCGCTGCTGCGGCGCGCCCCGTTCTAAAGGTTTACATAGCATGCGCCTGTTAGCCGCACTGGCGGAGCCCACATAAGGCCAATGCATGTGAAGTTGTTGCAAGTGACTGCACGTCATGTGTGAGAGCAGACTGTGCCTGGCGCGCACCGGGACAGGCTGCTGCTGCCAGCAGCTGCGAGGCGCTGCCAGACGGCGGGCGCACACTGGATGGCCTGCTGCTGGTCGCAGCGGCCGTGGGCGCGGTCGGCGCGGTCCTGCGTGCGTGCCCGCCACGCCATGCATGACAGCCAGAACAGCTGTCGCCAAGAGCCTGCAAGCCATGCATACGGGCTGCGCATACCTGCATTTCCGCAGCGGCGCGCAGCCAGATCATGGCGTGCTAGCGCACCCAGCAAGCGCGGTCTGTCGCCGCCCGCGGCACATGGCCGCCTCGGCCTGTCGGGCGCCGAGGCTCCCGGCGCTCCCGCAGTGTGCGCGGCTGCCTGTGCGCTGCTGGGCCCGCGGGAGGCGGCGGCGCGCGCGCGCCTGAACGCCTCCACCATCCTCTCTTACCTGCTCTGGAGCAGGGTGCGTATGTGCCCTCCAGCGGCGCCGCTCATTCTGAATGTCCCCAACCCGGCGCCCTGCCCTCTCTTCTTCTCTGCCGGGTTTGGTGTTGGGACCAGGCCACGCTCCCTCTGCTGCCAGACAGTCGTCAAACAATTCACTTGGGGTTTGCATAAGGCGTGCGCCACACAGTTGCAGCACTTGTCTGTACAGGAGGGGCTGGGCGGACCCCGAGCGAGGCGCAATGCCAGCAGCACTCATGCGGCGCCTGCAGGCTCTGGGCTAAGTTGAGCTCGCTCGGCAAGCTCCGCCTGCTGACTGCCGCCCATGGTGCTCGGTGCGACAGCACGGCCGGGAGGCGGGCGGGGGAGATCGCGGAGTGCGCGGCGGGTAGCGCGACGCGCGCGGCGCCGCCGCGCTACATGCAGCTTGCAGACGGCAGCCTGCGGCTCGCGTCGGGAGCCGACTGCGCGGCAGCCAAAGCCGAGGCTGACGCATGGGGCGATGTGGCGGTTTACGAAGCCGCAGACTTCCTGGTCGCCGCCACGCAGCCGCTGCTGGCGCGCGCGTCCGGCGGCTTGGCGGCCAGCAGGGTCTGGGACAGGGTTTCGAGCGCGGCCGCATCCGCATACGCCGGCGCGCTGCCGCGCGGCAGCTGGGCGCCGGCCAGCTCCGCCGCTCAGCCCTTCGATAACAGCCTGTACGGCGCTGTCCTCGGCGATGACGCGCCGCCCCCTGGCGCACGGCAGCCCGCCGAGCCGAGCGGGCGGCTGGGCGCGCTTGCCGGCGCAGAGGGCGACTGGGGCGTCCTGGGTGGCACAGCCGCAGGCGCCGGCTCCCGCGTGACCTCGCAGACGCTGCTGACGGCGGGCTGCGGCGGGGCAGCGGACGAGGGCGCCGGGCTGGGGTTTCCTCAGGCGCCGGCGCGCGGGGGCCCGGGCCGGCGGCCACCCCGCCCGCAAGCATGGCCTGCCCTGCGGCGCTGGCTGCGACGCTGGTGAGCACCTGGTCGCATCCCACCTTACACCTGGTCGCATCCCACCTGACACCCGGTCGCATACGGCGCTCTGGAACGCCCTGTTCCCGACCACCATGTGGACAGTGAACGCGACGACTCAAAGACTGCCAAGAGCATGCATGTGAACGAGCGAAATCGCTGAGAGAGCTCAATGCTGAATCAAGAGCCTGGGGTGTGCACAGGGCGTGGCAGCCCATGTTGCATGCATATGCGCAGGCAGCACAATAGTCAACGGACACAACCAATGCGTGTGACGCGGCCTGCTTGTTGGTCTCCTTACCAGACTTCACTGAAAACAAGGATGTGTCTCATGCGCAGCTGACACCCTCCGCGGACACTGGCCACCCTCTGCCCCTGCAGCGCCCAGCCGTGGACGTCGCTCCTCCGTGTGCGGGCGCTCCGCGGCCGCACCCTCTCGACGCTGCTGTGCCGGGGGCGCCGCATGCGGACGGCGCACCGCCTTCACCAGGCAGTGCAGGGCCGTGGCCGCCGTCCTTGCGCGCCGCATCGCCTGCGCTGTTGGGCAGTGCGGCTGCCGGCGGCGGCCCTGCCCCACGCACTGCAGATGACGAGGACCCTGCACTTGCCGCTGCATGCGGCGCCGAGCATGTGCTGCTGCGGCGTGTGAGTGGCTCCGCCGCCATAAAGCATGCAGCTCCGCTGGTGAAAGCCACGTCGCCTCGGCGGGCACACAGCGCGCCAGCCCGCGGCTCCTTGGCTGAGCCCTTGCCCGCATGCGCGCGCCCGAGCTGGACTACTTCTGAGGCGTCTGCTGCAGCGCTCGGCGCCGCCGCTCCAGCGCGCCTGCTACTGGCAGCGAGAGCGGCAGGGCGCGCGCGCCAGGCGCGCCTGCCCACCGCATGCCGGCGCGCGCTTGGCGCCGCGTCGGGCTGGACGCGAGGCGTCCGCGCATCCGCGGGCGCCGCCGCCAGCAGCGGCGACCGCCGGCCGGCCTCCATGGCCTGCAACCCGCTGTTTGGGGCATCGGCCGCATCGGCTGCGCCGGGACAGCCAGGCTGCCGCCCGCTGCCCGCTGTGCCTCCGGCACGCGCTCCGCATGGCGCGCATGAGACGTTTGAAGAGAGGCAGGGTGCCCACGCGGCGCCTGGCGCCGCTGGCGGGGATGAGCTGCGGCAGGCCGGGGCCTTAATGCGGCAGGCCGCGGTTGGGCAGGGCGCTGGGGTGCCAGAGCGGACGGGCGGCAGCAGCTGCAGTGCTGCAGCGGGCGCCGGCACAGCAGGCGCTGGCAGCGGGCCCTGGCAGCCTCCGCCAGGCGCTGGGCGCGGCCGTGGAGCGGCAGAGCAGAGCAGGAGCAGCGGCGGGGGTGCCGCCCACCGGGCAGCGGCGGAGCATGCGGGGCCCGTCGCTGCGGCAGGGCCAGGCCTTGACGCAGCGGCGCTGGTGGCCGAGCACCGCGCCTACCTGGCGCGCATGGCCGCCGAGCTCGATCAGCTTGCAGCGCATGTGGCCGGGGCCATTGAGGAGATGGGGTCAGGTTCGCCGCTAGGCTGAAATACGCGCGCAGCTTGGGCCGCCGCATTCAGAGCGGGCCATGACGCTGCCCCAGCGCTCACCTGCTTTCAGTGTAACAAAATTCTCAGCTGAAACCATTCTGCGATACTGCGATAATTCAGGTATCACAAAGAGCGACTTGCTGCACGCAGTCCCCTGCAAACAACGCACGCATAAACACATATGCCTTTGGTCCAAATGCTTTCGTGCAGTGCCCATGCTTTTGTGCGGTCTGTGTGGCAGCAAGCATGCGCAGAACCTGCAACCCCTTGTGTCCAGAAGCAAAAGGAACAGAGTCTGGCAACAGTCCTGCCATAGGCGAAGCCTCGGCAGCTAGGCTACTGTGCTGCCCCTGTCAACCAGAGGCTGAACATGGCAGAGACCGGCATGCAGCTGCCGCCGTGGTTCCAGACCTCGCCCTGCCTAGACTAAGCCGTTTGCCCTTATGCGCTACAAGCCATGGCAGGTATAAACCAACTGGCCGGGGCTCTGGCAGACACTGCTGCTCGATGCACGCAGGCGCCGCTGCGCGCTCGCCGCTGGCGGGCGCGGCCGCGCCGCAGCCTACGCGTCGTCGTCGCTGTCGAACTTGAACGAGTTGACGGCGTTGTCGATGGCGCCGCCGCGGTACGTGCCGCGCTTCTTCTTCGTCTT
>JAABUZ0100003704.1_pt1 | contig 22141 bp, 20 predicted proteins | sample 5562091 | NCBI WGS metagenome assembly JAABUZ01 (sample SAMN12813069, study PRJNA571459) | rock metagenome | isolation source: Antarctica rocks | place: Antarctica: Victoria Land, Linnaeus Terrace sud | collected 2015-12-21
GAAGGCCAAGCGTGCGGTCGCCGTCGCGTTGCGCAATCGCTACCGCCGGCAGCATGTCGCGGAGGAATTGCGCGCCGAGATCACGCCCAAGAACATCCTCATGATCGGGCCGACGGGCGTGGGTAAGACCGAAGTGGCGCGCCGCCTCGCCAAGCTGGCCGACGCGCCTTTCATCAAGGTCGAGGCGACCAAGTTCACCGAAGTGGGCTACGTGGGGCGCGACGTCGAGTCCATCGTGCGCGACCTGGTGGAGAACGCCGTGGGCATGGCGCACGACCAACGCATGGGCGAGGTGCGCGAGAAGGCCGAGGTCGCCGCGAACGAGCGGCTCGTATCCGCGTTGATCAAGACCATGGACGAGCGTCCCGGTGGCGCCGACGACGGGGCCGAGGAGGGCGCGGCGGCGGTGCGCAAGCAGCGCGGCGCGCAGGCGCAGCAGCGGCGGCGGCGGCGCGCCGTGGCCAAGATGCTGGCCGACCAGAAGCTGGAAGAGCAGATGGTCGAGATCGAGATCGAGAGCGACGAGAACATGGCCTCGGCCATGGAGTTCGTGAGCGGCATGAGCTCGGACGACGTGAACGACGCCCTGCAAGACTTCCTGATCAACCTGCAGTCCTCGCGCAAGCGCTCACGGCAGGTGTCGGTGCGCGAGGCGCGCCGCATCTTGTCGCAGGAGGAGGCCAACAAGCTCGTCGACTGGGACAACGTGGTCGACACGGCGATCGACAAGGTCGAGCAGGGGGGCATCGTCTTCCTGGACGAGATCGACAAGATCGCCGGGCGTGGCAACGAAAGCGGACCCGACGTGTCGGGCGAGGGCGTGCAGCGTGACCTGCTGCCGATCGTGGAGGGGTCGACCGTCAACACGCGCTACGGCCCGGTCAAGACCGACCATGTGCTCTTCATCGGCGCGGGCGCCTTCCACCGTGTCAAGCCGAGCGACCTCATCCCCGAGTTGCAGGGCCGCTTCCCGCTGCGCGTGGAGTTGGACTCGCTGACCAAGGAAGATTTCATCCGTATTTTGGGGCAGCCGGACAACGCGCTGACCAAGCAGTACCAGCTACTGCTAGAGGTCGAAGACGTCACGTTGAGCTTCGCCGCCGATGGGCTCGACGAGATGGCGAGTGTCGCGACCGACCTCAACGAGCGGACCGAGAACATCGGCGCGCGGCGGCTGCACACGGTGATGGAGCGCGTGCTGGAGGACCTCAGCTTCGAGGCCAGCGCGCACAAGGGCGAGACGGTCGTGATCGACCGCGACTACGTGAATGAGCGCGTGGCCGGCATCGTCGCCGACGAGGACCTGAATAAGTACATCATCTAGCCCCCGGCCCTCCTGACAATCGATAGCCATGGCCCGCGTGGCGGCCTATTCAGCCGCCACGCGGGCCATGGCTATGTACGGCGCCGTGGCTATCGCGCTCGCGGTGTCAGCCTCGTCTGCTATCAACACCCGACGCTGGATGTCCAGCAGCGGTGACCGGCGAAATTGATCCCTACGTGATAGTTGAGGTACAGTATCAGTATCAGTTTGAGCGCTATGGGCGACGGATAGCGGTGTTGGGAGCGTCTATGACTACAGAAGAAGCTATTGTCGATACGATACGCGCGTTACCTCCCGATCATCAGCAGGAGGTTTTGCACTTCGCCGAATTCTTGCAACAAAAGACGAAAGACGCCCGCCCGGAATACAAGACGTTGTTTGGATTTTGGACGGATGTAGATGTGAGCGCGGATGATATCGCGCAGGCGCGTCAAGAAATGTGGGATGATTTCCCGCGTGAGGCGCCGTAGGTGGCGCGTGTTCTTGCCGATACGCACGCAATAATATGGTACTTAGGCGGATCACCGTCACTCTCCCAAAAGGCGCGAACCGCGCTTGACAGTGCGGTCCAGGGCGTCGAACTTTACCTGTCCGCGATAACCTTGGTCGAAATGCGCTACCTCGTCGAGAAGGGCTCCATCGCGCAGAGCGAGTTGGCGCGACTAGACATCCTTATAAATGCGCGAAATAGCCCTTTAGTTTTGGTCCCGCTCGGTCAAGACATCGCACGCGCGCTCATACACATTCCGCGCACCCTTGTACCCGATATGCCCGACCGTATCATAGCCGCGACAGCGTACCATCCGCACGTTCCTGTTGTGACGCACGATTACCGCATCACGAACTCCCCTATCGGCACTATTTGGTGATTCAGTGGTCAACTGGGGTGCGGTCGTCTGCCTCCCTCCTATTGTACGCTATTCAACCTCGTCGTGATTCTCGAATGGGCGATGGATCTCACGCTGTGGTTTAGTGGCGGACATCGCTGGCGCTTGGTCGCGCCACCCTCCTCCTCGGCATTATCTGAGACGCCAACTCTGGGGACTCACGCTTACTTCGCTCAGTAACTGAATTTACCATCGACGTGACACTACAAAAGCACGCTGCCGACCTTTAGCGCCCACATAGTGACTTTATAGGCTTTAGTGCGGTTATTTTACCCTTTTTGTGGCGTATACCGCAGTTCACAGCTCCTTTCGCGGATAGAGCTTGACAGGGGATGCCTTGCCGTGCTACTGTTGGATCAAGATATTTCCTCAAAGGAAAAAAGATAATGGTCGCTACACGGACGGGAAGTAAACGGCTACTCCGCGATCTCAACCAGAGCATCGCGCTCAACCTCATCGCCGAGCGCGGTCCGCTCTCGCGCACCGATCTTGCGCGTGAGAGCGGCTTGCCGGCGGCCACGATATCGCGCATCGTCGGCGATTTCGTGGCCGCCGGCCTCGTCCTGGAGACGGCCTCCGACGAATCGAGCGGTGGCCGCCGTCCTATCTTACTATGCGTCAACCCGACAGCCGGGTATGTCGTGGGGGTCAAGCTGCGCGAGGATGCCCTGACCGTGGCAGTCTGCGACCTGAGTTGCGCCGTGGTCCACCAGTGCGAGGCTGGCTTGCCTGACGCCGCGCCCCATCGCGCCGTGCCCACGATCGCGGCGGCGGTGGAACGGTGCATCGGTGAGGCGGGCATCGCGCGCCGCGCCGTGCTCGGCGTGGGCGTGGGTCTCTCCGGATTGATCGACTCTGCGCGCGGACTCTGCCGCTACTCCGCTATCCTGGACTGGCGCGACGTCGATCTGGGGCCGGCCCTCGAATACGCGCTGCGCCTGCCGGTCCGCGTGGACAACGACGTGAATACCCTGGCGGTCGCGGAGCGGCAATTCGGCGCGGGGCGCGACGCGGCGGACTTTCTGCTCGTCACCGTGGGGCGCGGCGTGGGGTTGGGCGTCGTCGTCGGCGGCGAGATCTACCGTGGCGCGCACGGTGGCGCGGGCGAATTCGGGCACATGACGGTTGATACAGCGGCCGACGCGCCGCCGTGTAATTGCGGCAAGCGCGGCTGCCTCGAAGCCATCGCCTCGGATTACGGCATCCTGCGCGCGGCGCGCGGCGCCGATCCTGGGCATCATGTGGAGGACGCCATGGCGACGTTGATCCAGCGCGCACTGGACGGGGATGACGCCCTACAAGGCATTTTCGCGCGCGCTGGAACCGCATTGGGTGTGGCCATTGCCAACCTGATCAATATCTTCGACCCGGCCCTCGTGCTCCTCGGGGGCGAGGGCCTCCGCGCGGGCGACCTCATCCTGGAACCGGCGCGCGCCATGATCCCGCGACACGCCTTCGGTCGCTCGCGCGACGATATCGCTTTGAAGATTTGTCCGACGGACGAGGCGGACTGGGCGCGTGGCGCGGCCAGCCTCGTCTTGCGCGAGGTGTTCCGGCCGCCGATCTACGAACGGGAGGAACCGCTCATCATCGATGACCTGCTCGCCCGTCAGGGCGGCGCGCGGCGGAACGATGCGCGGGGGGGCGTGCCACCGCGTCGCACATTTATGGGAGCCGCGCGCGGCGCGCGCTAAGGGCAAAAGGAGCACACATGGTTGGTCAACAGGGCTGGCGTCAGGCGCGTGTCGTGGCGCTTTTCGTCGGGCCAAGCTTGCTGGGTCTTGCCCTCTTCACGCTTGGTCCCTTGCTGGCCTCGCTCGGGATTAGTTTCACGAGCTGGGATTTGCTCACGCCGCCGCACTTCGTCGGCCTGGACAACTACGTCGACTTGGGGCGTAATGCGGACGTGCGCGACGCCCTGGCGCACACGCTGTTCTTCATCGCGCTCTACCTGCCCACGGTCCTTGTGCTGGGGCTGGCGCTGGCCCTCCTGCTGAACCGCCCCTTGCGCGGCTTACAGTTCTACCGCACCGCTTTCTTCATGCCGGTGGTGTCGTCGTGGGTCGCGGTCTCGCTGATGTGGAAGTGGCTGCTCAATCCCGCCTTCGGCCTCGTCAATTATCTCCTCAGTCTGGCGCACCTGGGGCAACCCGGCTGGTGGGCCGACCCGCACTGGGCGCTGCCGGCGGTCATCATCGCCAGCGTCTGGAAGGATCTCGGCTTCGTCATGGTGCTCCTGCTCGCCGGCCTGCAGAACATCGGTCGCCAGTACTACGAGGCCGCCATGATCGATGGCGCGGGCGCGTGGGCGCGCTTCCGCCACGTCACACTGCCGCTGCTCTCGCCAACCACCTTCTTCGTCGTCGTCATCTCGCTGATCAATTCGTTCCAGGTCTTCGACCAGGTCTGGGTCATGACCAACGGCGGCCCCGGCGGCGCCAGTTCCGTCCTCGTCGAGGAGATCGTGCGCAACGCCTTCAGCTATGCGCGCATGGGCTACGCCTCCGCGCTCTCCTGGTTGCTCTTCGCCATCATCTTCGCCATCACAGCGGTTCAGCTCTTCGCGCAGAGAAAGTGGGTCACGTATGACTAATACGACGTTCGATCGCCCGGCGGGAGGGCGCCTGGACGAGGCGGCCGCGCCCGCCCACCCGATGGCCGCGCGCCCGCGCGACCGCGCCGGAATACGCCCGTGGCCCCTGGCCCGCCGCGGCCTGTTGCACCTGCTGCTCATCGCGCTCGCGCTCACGATGCTGTTCCCGTTCTTCTGGACGATCAGCGCCTCGCTCAAGGGCAACGACGCGGTCCTGGCCACGCCGCCGCAGCTCCTGCCCTCGTCCCTCCAGTGGGACAATTACGTGGCCGTGGCGCAGGCGATCCCGCTGGGGCGCTTCTTCGTCAACAGCCTCGTCGTCGCCGTGGCCACGACCGTCCTGCAACTGCTGACCTGCTCCATGGCCGCCTACGCCTTCGCGCGCGTGCGCTTTCGCGGCAGCGGTCCTCTCTTCCTGGTCTATCTGGCGACGCTGATGGTGCCGGCCCAGGTGACGCTGACCCCGCTCTTCATCCTGATGCGTCTATTTGGGTTGACCAATACCTACGCCGGCCTGATCCTGCCCGGTGTGACGAGCGCCTTCGGCGTCTTCCTGTTGCGACAGTTCTTCCTGACTATCCCGCGTGAGTTGGAGGAGGCGGCCTTCCTCGACGGCGCGTCCCACTGGATCGTGTACTCCCGCATTATCCTGCCGCTCGCGCGGTCCGGCCTCGCCGCGCTGACCATCTTCAGCTTCATGGCCTCCTGGAACAGCTTCTTGTGGCCTCTCCTGGTGACCAGCGATCAGAACCTTATGACGCTGCCGCTCGGGCTCTCGACCTTGCAGGGCCAGTACAGCACGGCCTGGAACCAACTCATGGCCGGCACGGTCCTCTCCATCATTCCCATCGTTATCGTCTACATCCTGGCCCAGCGCCACTTCGTCGAAGGGCTGGCGTTCTCGAGTATCAAGGCCTAACAGCCGCCGCACCACAGGAAGGAGGCGCCGCGACACGAGTATCGTTCACCCGACCATCGCTTACCATGGAGTCCCGCGATCATGCGCGACACTATCGTCACCCCTATTTGATGAGGAAAGCAGACATGTTGAAACGAACCCTCGCGTCTCTGGCCCTCGCCGGCCTCGCCCTGAGCGGCGTTGTCGGCCAGACGCCCGCCGGCTATGCCGCCTCCCATGTGGCCTCGAATACGACCATTTCCTTCATGACCTTCTCCGCGACGCCAGACCACCTCAAGGATCTTGACACGATCCGCCGCGGCTTCGAGGCCGCCAATCCCGGCATCCACGTCAATGTGATGCCCACGGCGTTCGACCAGTACTTCACCAAGCTGCAGGTCGCCGTCGCCGGCAACAGCGCGCCCGACACCTTCGAGCTCGACTATCAGGATTTCGCCTCGTACGCCTCTAAGGGCGCGCTGCTCGACCTGTCCAAGGTAGCGCCTCGGGCCGCCTACGCTAACGTGTACTACCCCCGCGCGCTCGATGCGTTCCGCACCAGCGGCGCGCAGTACGGCTTACCGGAGAGCTTCTCCGATGTGCTGCTTTTCTACAACAAGGACCTTTTCGATAAGGCCCACGTCGCCTATCCCACCGCGTCGTGGACATGGTTCGACGAAATCAACGCGGCCCGGAAGTTGACGGGTAATGGCGTCTACGGCGACTACGAGCCCGTGCAGTTCTTTGAGTTCTACAAGGTGCTCGCCCAGACGGGAGGCCAGTTCTTCAACCAGAATCACACCGCCGTCGCCTTCAACAGCCCGGCGGGCGTACGCGCCGTGAATTGGCTCGTCGATAAGGCCAACCGCTACCATGTGATGCCGACGACGGCGCAGATGGGCGGCCTCTCCGACGGCGATCTGTTCAAGGCCGGCAAGCTGGCGATGGATCGCACCGGCATCTGGATGTTCTCCGACTTCGCCAAGTCCAACGTGCATTGGGACGTGGCGCTCGAGCCGGCCGATCGGCAGAAGGCGCACCAATACTTCGCCAACGCCGTCGTGATCTCGGCCAAGTCCCCCAACGCCGCCGCGTCGTACAAGTGGCTGCGCTACCTCACGAGTAGCTCGACGGCCGCCAACACGCGCATCGCGTCCTCTTGGGAGTTGCCTGCCGTGAGCGACAAGAGCCTGGTCGGCAAGTATCTGGCTCAGACGCCGCCGCAGCACCGGCAGGTCGTCTTCCAGGCGCTGAACACGTTGGTGCTGCCTCCGACGATCGACAAGGAGACCCAGATGCAGGACGCCATCACCAAGGATCTGCAGCAGGTCCAGGACGGCTCGCTGACCGCCAAGGCGGCCCTCGCCGACATGCAAACCAAGGTCAACGCGCTCCTGCATTAAGCCCCATACAGGTCGCATTAGTCCCCATACAGGGTCGGGCGTCGCAGCATCCAGATGCGTGAGCCCGACCCTTTCTCTCGAATAGTAGACAACAACGTACATGAACAGGAGCTTTGATGGGTCAGAGCGCGTCGCCAGACATCCACATCCTGCACAACCCGCACGGCATCGAGGACCCTTATACCCCGCAACCCTGGGAGCGGACGCCGCGGGAGCCACGCGCAGGCGAGGATGTCTCGATTGCCGTGGTCATGCGCCCGGCCGACGCCGTCGACGCCGTGTCTGTCCATGTCTCTTGCACAAGCGAGGAGTCCCGCGTTATCCAGGCTGCTGTCGCGGCATGGGATGGGGAGGGAACACGCTGGGAAGCCCAGCTGGGCGCCTTTCCTGCCGGCGCACGGGTGTCCTATCAGGCCGTGGCCCTGTCCAATGATAGACAAAGCGCCGTCACCGATCCTTATGTATTCGATGTGGGGTCACGGCGTGCGCTGCGGCGCGTCGCCGCATGGCGGGCGACGGAAGGAGGCGTCGTACTGCGCTTGTCAGATGGGCAGGGTCCTGATGCCTCGGCGGCCATAGACGTGGTGGGGCCGGGCGAGTTGCGTATCCGTGTGTGGCCGAACGCTCTCTCGGAGGCGCCTGAGTCCGATGACATGGTTCCTGCCACGGCGCGGCAGGAGGGCGGCGACCTGATCGTGGAGGGCGCCGACCTGGAGGTGCGGATCGGTCTGACCGACGGCGCGTTCGCGGCGCGTCGCCTGGGTGGCGAAGATGTGCGCTCGACGACGCGTCGCCCGCTGCTGTCTCTGCTCACTGCTGGGCACGAAACGCGCGCGATCCAACTTGCCGTTGCCCTGACCGACGATGAGGCGCTCTACGGGACGGGGGAGCGTTTCGACGCGTTCGACCGGCGGGGCCTGCGCTTCGACGCGCGCGTCTACGAACAGTACAAAAACCAGGGGTCGCGCACGTACCTACCCGTCCCACTGATACTCTCATCGCGGGGATACGCGCTCTCCATCACAGGCACGCGCCCGCTGCGGATCGATGCGGGAGCATCCACGCCGGACGAGTTGGTGATCGAAGCGGACGTTGACCGCACGGGCGCAACCCCGCTGGAGGCGCATCTGTTCCTGGCGTCGACACCCCTGGACGCTCTACAAGCCTACCTGCGCCGCGTGGGATTGCCAGCTGTGCCGCCGGAGTGGACGTTCGGTTTGTGGATGAGCGGCAACGACTGGAATAGCCAGGCGCGCGTGCTTGCCGAAGTCGAGCGCGCCGAGCGGGAGGGCATTCCGGGCGATGTCATGGTGATCGAGGCCTGGGCCGACGAGGCCACCTTCTATATATGGAACGACGCCCAATACGATCTGTTGCCGGCCGACCGTCCCCCCCGCCTGGCCGACTTTCGTTTCCCGCCTGATGGACTCTGGCCCGATCCGAAGGGCATGATCGACCGGCTGCACGCGGTGGGGGTTCGCCTGCTGCTCTGGCAGATCCCGCTGCTCAAGGACATGGGCGAGGAGACGCACGCGCAGAATAGCGCCGACATCGACACGGTGATCCGCAACGGCTGGTGCGCCCATAACCCTGATGGGACGCCCTACCGCAATCCGGGCTGGTGGTTCCCCGGAGCCCTACTGCCCGACCTGACGAATCCCGAGGCCCGCGACTGGTGGCTCGCGCGCCGCCGCTATCTTGTCGAGGAGATGGGCGTGGATGGCTTCAAAACCGATGGCGGCGAACATATTTGGGGCCGCGATGTCGTCTTCGCCGACGGTCGGCGCGGCGACGAAATGATCAACGCCTTTCCCGTGCTCTACGCCGCGGCGTACCACCATCTATTGAAAGAGTGCGGACGGGAGGATGGTCTGACGTTTAGCCGTGCGGGCTACGCGGGCAGCCAGCGCTACCCGGCGCACTGGGCGGGCGATGAGAACTCGACCTGGGAGGCGTTCCGCCACTCCATCGTGGCCGGTCTCTCAGCCGGCGCGTCGGGCATCCCTTTCTGGGGCTGGGACATCGCCGGCTTTAGTGAGGAGATCCCCACGGGCGAGCTATACCGGCGGGCCTGGATGATGGCGGCCTTCTGCCCGATTATGCAGTACCACAGCGAATACAACGCGCGTCGTGAGCCCAGCCGCGACCGCACGCCGTGGAACATCGCCGCGCGCACCGGTGACCCTCACGTCCTACCGGTCTGCCGCTCCTACACCGCGCTACGCCGCCGACTGCGGCCGTACATCCTACGGGAAGCCGCGCATACAGCGGAAACGGGCCGGCCATTGATGTGCGCGCTACCCCTGGCTTACCCGGACGACCCGCGCCTGCGCGCCTACCCCTACCAGTACCTGTTCGGACGCGACCTGCTCGTGGCTCCAACCGTGGAAGAGGGCGCGACGACGCAAGAGGTCTATCTGCCTGTCGGAACATGGCGCGATCTGTGGACGTGGGCGCTGGTCGAAGGACCCTGTGCGGTGACGGTGACTGTGCCGCCACACCGCATCCCCGTGTACGTCCGCGCGGGCGCTATGGCCCCGCTTGATGCGCCCTGGGGTGGGGGGATGACTGATGCGTGATCTCGTAACCCGAAGCCTGGACGTGATCAAGGCCGGCCAGACGGGAGGCGCCTATGTGGCGTGTCCCGACTATCCCACGTACCGCTACTGCTGGTTCCGCGACGGCGCCTTCATCGCCCACGCGATGGACCTGTGGGGCGAACACGCCAGCGCGCGGCGCTTCTATGACTGGGTGGCGCGGACCGTCCTGGATCGGACGGAGGCGGTGGAGCGCTGTGTCGCCGCGGTGAACCGGGGGGAGCGGCCGGACCCGCTCGACCTGCTGGATACGCGCTATACCGTGGATGGGCGGCGCGGCGACGACGCGGAGTGGCCCAACTTCCAACTCGACGGTTTCGGCACGGTCCTCTGGGGCCTGCGCCGCCACTGCGCGCTCACCGCTCAACCGGCGCCACCGGCGTGGGACGAGGCGGCGCGCCTGTTGGTGCGCTACCTGGCGGCGCTGTGGCCCTACCCCAACTACGATTGCTGGGAGGAGTTTCCCGACCGCATTGCCGTCTCAACGCTGGCCGCCCTGTACGCGGGCTTGCACGCCGCTTCTACTATGTTAGGGCCGGATGACGACGAGGGGCGGCATGCCGCGGCGACGGCAGCCGCGATCGCGGCGCGGGTGCGACGGGACGGGGCGCCGGGGGGCCACTTGATCAAGCAACTCGGCGGGACGGACGCCGTCGACGCGAGTTTGCTATGGGCCTGCGTCCCTTTCGGGGAGGATGGTCTGTTGTCACCCGCCGATCCGCTGATGCGCGCCACCGCCGTGCGCGTCGAGGCGGACCTCAGCGGGGCGACGGGCGGCGCGCATCGCTATCTGGCCGATACGTTCTACGGTGGCGGCGAGTGGATGCTGCTGACCGCCCTCCTCGGCGAGTATCGCGCCGCGATCGGCGACATGCAGGGAGCGCGGTCGCGCCTGGCCTACGTCGAGGCCCATGCGGACACACGGGGCTACCTGCCTGAACAGAGCGGCCGCGCGCCGCTCCATCCCCAGCGTGTGCGGGAATGGGAAGATCGCTGGGGTCCGTCCGCCCGCCCTCTCCTCTGGTCGCACGCAGCGTACCTGAGCCTGGCGATCGCGGTGAACGCCGGATCGCCGAACCACGCTACTGCTCCGATCGCGTCACGGGCGTCGACAGGATAGCAGGATCGGCGGCGCGTTCGTTAGACGCCAGCATCGCCTGGACTTTGGGGGTGCGTCGTAGCCGGTTACACTGATTATATGGGACACGGACCCAATAGATAAGAAATAAGGGGATTGAGGTATGATAAACACCCAGAGTGCCGCGCAGGCGGCGCCCGCCCTGGAGGCGCCGCGGCACGACGATGAGGCGCAGACAACGTGGCTCCAGGCCGCGCGTGGCAAGCTCATTCGGGTGCGCTTCCTCGAAGGAAAGACGCTTGAGGGGCAGTTGCTTGCTTTTGACCAGAGCACGCTTGTGCTCCAGGGGAGCGGATCCGCGCCGCTGTTGGTCTACAAACAAAGCATCTCCTATCTGGCGGTTGACGAGCTCGACTAACGGTTCTGCCGGCCAGGACAGCCGCTCGCGGATTGCTACGACTCCGCCGATGGGTCCGCGGGAAGCATGATATCATGTCGTGCGGCGCGTGTAGCTGGTGGCGGCGTGCCCTTTCAAGGTCCGGTTCCTGCCGTGATCTTTTAAGATCAGGCCCACGACGGGCGCTGGCGCCATCAGGGATGACACTTGGCGGCGCGCGATAGGGCGTCGGCGTTGATAGAGCAGGAGCATGACGATGAGTGACGACAACACGCGGCGCGAAACGATCTATACGCTCGAGGCCACACCGATGAAGTTTGGTCCGGGCGCCGCCGAGGAGGCGGGCTGGGAACTCAAGCGGCTGGGGGCGACGCGCGTGTTGCTGGTCTCCGACGCGGGTGTGGCGCGTGTCGGGATCACCGAGCGCATCAGGGCGATTATCGAGCGCGCGGGCATCGCCTGTGTCGTCTACGACCGCGCGCGCGTCGAGCCGACGCTGCAATCGTTCCAGGAAGCCGCGGACTTTGCGCGCGCGGGCGGCTTCGATGGCTTTGTCGGCGTGGGCGGCGGGTCGAGCATCGACACGGCTAAAGTCGCCGACCTCGTCACGACGCACCCCGCGCCGATCATCGACTACGTCAACCCGCCCATCGGCGGCGGACGCACGCCGCCGGCGCCGCTGCTGCCGCTGCTGGCCGTGCCCACGACGTCGGGCAGTGGCTCGGAGGCGACCTCGGTGGCCGTGCTCGATCTGCCAGAGCAGCGGGTCAAGACGGGCATCTCGCACCGCTACCTACGCCCGAGCCAGGCTATCGTCGACCCGCTGCTCACGCGTACGCTGCCGGCCGAGGTGACGTCGTCGTGCGGACTCGACGTCATCTGTCACGCGGCGGAGTCGTACCTCGCGCGGCCCTACGACACGCGGCCGGCCCCGCGCACGCCCGACGATCGCCCGCCCTACCAGGGGGCTAATCCCATCGCGGACCTGTGGTCGGGCCGGGCGCTGGAGAACGGCGGGCGCTACCTGCGCCGGGCGGTGGCTGACGCCGCCGACCTGGAGGCGCGCGGCGCCATGATGCTGACGGCCTCGTTCGCCGGCATCGGCTTCGGCTCGGCGGGGGTCCACATCCCGCACGCCTGCGCCTACCCCATCGCGGGCCTCAAACACGCCTACCAGCCGCCGGGCTACCCCACCGATCACGCGTTCGTCCCACACGGGCACTCGGTGATCGTCACGGCGCCGGCCGCCTTCCGGTTCACTTACCCGGCCGATCCGGCGAAGCACCGCCGCGCGGCCGCGTTGCTGGCCGGCCGTGCGCTGCCCGACGCCGACGAGAACACGCTGCCCGACCTGCTGCGCGACCTGATGCGCGACGTCGGCGCGCCGCGCGGCCTGCGCGCGCTGGGATACGGTGAGGAGGACATCGACGCGCTCGTGGCGGGCGCGCTCAAGCAGCAGCGCTTGCTCGCGCTGGCCCCGCGCGCGGTCGGTCCGGACGACCTGGCGGCGATCCTGCGCGCGTCGATGGAGAATTGGTAACTCCATTTGATATACTTACTAAGGACGGGTCGCTCACACCGGGCGGCCCGTCGTCATGTACAACACACGCGCCCGGACCGGCCTGGCTTCGTGCCCGCGCTAGCGGGTGGGCCACCGGAGTGAACGGCGCGGAGGATATAACGAGAGGGTTGAGACGACATGCCACGAGTATCGATGAAGCAACTATTGGAGGCCGGTGTCCACTTTGGCCACCAGACGCGGCGCTGGAACCCCAAGATGCGCCCGTATATCTTCACGGAACGCAACAATATTCATATCATCGACCTGCAGCAGACGGTTGGTCTGCTCGACCGGGCCTTCGACTACGTGCGAGAGTTGGGCGAGGACGGCCGCACGATCCTGTTCGTCGGTACCAAGAAGCAGGCGCAGGAGGCGGTGCAGGACGCGGCGGCGCGCTGCGGCATGTTCTACGTCAACCAGCGCTGGCTCGGCGGTATGCTGACCAACTTCCAGACGATGCAGCAGCGGCTGCGCTACCTCAGTACGCTCGAGGCGCAGCGCGACAGCGGTGAGTTGTCGGCGCTGCCCAAGCGCGAGCAACTGGGCGTCGAGCGAGAGATCGCCAAGCTCAATCGCATGCTCGGCGGCGTGAAGGGTATGCGCCGCTTGCCCGACGCGCTCTTCATCGTGGACACGCATAAAGAGCGGTTGGCCGTGATGGAGGCGCTACGCCTGCAGGTGCCCATCGTGGCCCTGGCGGACACGAACTCCGATCCCGATGAGATCTCCTATCCGATCCCGGCCAACGACGACGCGATCCGCGCGGTACGCCTGATCTGTGATCGTGTGGCCGACGCGGTGATCGAGGGGCGCAATATGCGCATCTCGGCGATGGCCGATACGGAGGGGGGGGCGACCGACGAGGAGCTCAACCTGCCGATGAGCTTCGCGCCCGACGAGAGCGAGTTGAGTTACGCGCCGCCCGCGCTCCCTGTGACGAACGACGCCGGCGAGCCGGAGCCCGCGCCCGAGCGCACGGGGCCGCCGATGGAGGACACGCTCGCCCCCGGTGTCGTCGCGGGTGACGAGAAGAGCCCGGCCCCGTTCGCGTAAGACGGAGCTTCGAGTTGGGCCTGGATCATGGCCGGCGCGCCTCGATTGCGCTGGTAGGCGTCGTGGGCCTGGCCTTAAAAGCCAGGCCGCGCCTCACAATGAGCGCCACGGACCTGCGACTGAAGTCGCATGGCAAACGACAGACACTGAAGTGTCTGTGGCCTAGTAGCCCGTCAAGACGGCGCTTGACGGACTACTAGCGTCCCAAGCGACTTCAGTCGCCGTGGTTTGCCATGCGACTTCAGTCGCAGGCCGCGTTTCACAATCAGGAGCTATACCGGCGCCAGGCCGCGTTTCACAATCAGGAGTCATACCGGCGTCGCGAGCGCTACGGTCAATCGGTAATTGATGTAGAGTAGATGTAGTACAGCAGATAAGAGGACGAGAGAGTTATGGCCGATATTACGGCAGCCACAATCAAGCAATTGCGCGACGAGACGGGTGTTGGCATCATGGAGGCGCGCTCCGCGCTGACCGAGGCTAACGGCGACATGGAGAGGGCCAAGGCCGTCTTGCGCCAAAAGGGAGCGGCGACGGCGGAGAAGAAGGCGGGACGGGCGACGAGCCAAGGCTTGGTCGACGCCTATATCCACCCTGGTGGACGGTACGGCGCGTTGGTTGAGGTCAATTGCGAGACCGACTTCGTGGCGCGCACGGACGACTTCAAGGGGCTGGTGCGCGACCTCGCTATGCACATAACCGCAACGAACCCCCACTATGTCGACCTCAGCAATATCCCCACCGCTGAAGTCGAGGCCAAGCGCACGCAGGTGCGTCAGGAGGCGCTGGCCGAGGGTAAGCCGGAGAGCGTCGTGGACAAGATGGTCGACGGGCGCATGAAGAAGTACACCGAGGAGGTGTGCTTGCTCGACCAGCCATGGGTCAAGGATCCCGAGAAGACGATTCGTCAACTCATACAGGAAACGGTCGCCAAGACCAGCGAGAATATTCAGGTGCGCCGCTTCGCGCGCTACCAGTTGGGCGAATAGCGGTATGGAGAGTGATGGCGCGACGACGATGACCGCGAGCCCTTTCGTCGAGAGCGGCGCCGCCTACAGTCGTGTACTGCTCAAGCTGAGCGGTGAGATGCTGATGGGCCACAGCGGCTACGGCATCGACCCGGATACGGTGCAGGGGATCGCGCAGGAGTTGGCGCGCGTGCGCGAGCTCGGTGTGCAGGTCGCCATCGTGGTCGGCGGCGGCAACATCTTCCGCGGTGTGGCGGCGTCGTCGCACGGCATGGACCGCGCGACGGCCGACTACATGGGCATGCTCGCCACCGTTATGAACGCGCTGGCGCTGCAGGACGCGCTGGAGAAGCGCGGCGTGCAGACGCGCGTGCAGACGGCGATCGCGATGCATGCCGTGGCCGAGCCTTATATCCGCCGCCGTGCCATCCGTCACCTTGAGAAGGGGCGCGTCGTGATACTGGCGGCCGGTTCGGGTGACCCGTACTTCACGACCGATACGACAGCGGCGCTGCGCGCGCTCGAACTGAGCGCCGACGTGTTGCTCAAAGCGACCAAGGTCGACGGCGTTTACACGGCCGATCCGCTGAAGGACCCCCACGCCACGAAGTACGATCACCTTGACTACACCACGGCGCTCGAGCGCGACCTGCGCGTGATGGATAGCACGGCTTTCGCGCTGTGCAAGGACAATGCGTTGCCGATCGTGGTCTTTAATCTACAACAGGGCAGTATCGAACGGATCGTGCGCGGTGAGCCCCTCGGTACGCTCGTAACGGCAGGAGGACAGCGATGATTGAGGAGCAACTCGCGGATGGTGAGCGGCGCATGCAACGCGCCGTCGATGATTTGAGGAAAGATCTCAATACAATTCGCACGGGCCGGGCCAGCCCCAGCATCCTCGATAACGTGCTGGTCGACTATTATGGCACGTCCTCGCCGATCAATGGTCTGGCGCAGATCTCGGTCAGCGAGGCGCGCCAGCTTGTGATCCAGCCCTACGACCGTTCAGCGATTGGGGCGATCGACAAGGCAATCCAGAAATCGGACCTCGGCATCACCCCGACTAACGACGGGCAGGTGATCCGCCTGAACATCCCGCCGCTCACCGAGCAGCGGCGCAAGGATCTGGCCAAGGCGGTCCACAAGATGGTCGAAGAGCATAAGGTCGCGGTGCGTAATGGACGGCGCGACGTGGCCGACAAGCTCAAGGCGGCCGAGAAGGATAAGTCCGCCTCGGCCGACGAGATCAAGCGGGCGCAGGAGCGGCTGCAGAAGATCACCGACCGCATTATTGGCGAGTTGGACGCGGTCGGCCGCGACAAAGAGTCCGACATCATGGCGGTCTGATCATGGCGAGCGCGAGTGATCCGGCCGTGGTCACGCCGTCCGCGGCGATTCCGCGGCACGTTGCCATCATTATGGATGGCAACGGCCGCTGGGCGCAGCGGCGTCACTTGCCGCGCTTAGTGGGGCATCGTCAGGGCACGAACAACATCCATCCGATCGTCGAGGCCTGTGAGGACCTGGGCATCGCGGTGCTGACGCTCTATGCGTTCTCGACGGAGAACTGGGGCCGTCCTGAAGACGAAGTCAACGGGCTGATGAAGATCTTCCTGGAGATTCATCGGCGGGAGACGCAGGCGCTGCACCGCAAGGGCGTGCATGTGCGCCACGTCGGCTCCCTGGAGGGGGTGAGCCCGTCGCTGCAGGAGGCCATCCGGGACGCCGAGGAACTAACCTGTAAAAATAGGGGCTTGGTGCTCAACTTCGCGTTCAACTATGGGGGACGCGCCGAGATCGTGCACGCGGTGCGCGCGCTGATCGAGGAGGGCGCGCGGCCGGAGGACGTGACCGAGGAAACCATCTCGCGCCACCTGCACACGGGTGGGCTGCCCGACCCCGATATGGTTATCCGCACGGCCGGCGAGATGCGGCTGTCCAACTTCCTGATTTGGCAGGCCGCCTACGCCGAGTACTACTTCATCGACAAGTTGTGGCCGGACTTCAAGGCGGAAGATCTGCGCAAAGCCGTCGAGGCCTACAGCGCGCGTAAGCGCAAATACGGGCGTTTGTGATCACGCGCATCGTCAGTGGCATCGCGCTCGGCGTCGTCGCGCTCCTGCTCGTGTGGTTCGGCGGCATTCCCTATGAACTGGCGATTATTGCCCTGGCGGCGGCGGCCCTGCACGAGTTCTACACCCTGGCGGCGCGCTTGCTGCCGGCCGCGCCGCCCTTCGCCAACGCGGGCATCGGCACTATCATCGTCCTCCTCGCGGTCGTCGCGTTCGCGCCCGACCCGCGCTGGCGCTTTATCGCCGTCGTGTTGGCCCTGCTGCTCTCGCTTGGCGCTCTTCTGTTCGCGCGCGGAGAGGCCGTGGCGTTGCGCTGGACCACGAGCGTCGCGGGAGTCCTCTATATCGGCGTGTTCTGCGCGCTGTTGTTGTTGCTGCGTGGCGGCGTGACGGCGCAGGGGCGCGCCTGGGTGTTCGTCGTCGCGGCGATCACCTGGGGGACGGACACGGCGGCCTACTTCGTGGGGCGCGTGTTGGGGCGCCACCCTTTTTTCCCGCGCATCAGCCCTAAGAAGACCGTGGAGGGCTCGCTGGGCGGGGTGGTCGGGGGCGTGGTGGCCGCGCTCGTCGTGGCGCGCGTCGCCGGGCTACAGCAGCCGGGGGGGATCGTCGTGTTGGTGAGCGTGACCGGCACGGTAGCCGCGCAGGCGGGCGACCTGGTGGAATCGTTGTTCAAGCGGCAGGCCGGGGTGAAGGACTCGGGTACACTGATACCAGGTCACGGCGGCGTGCTCGACCGGGTAGACAGCCTGGTGTTCGTCGCGGCGCTAACCTATTGCTGGCGCCTCCTTCTTCTCACTCAATGACTGCACATAACTAAATAACACCATACCTCGTGATGATTATGGCACCTATCCACCAAGAAATAGTGCCCTACTTCTTGCAGACGACCGAGGCCTCTATCGCAGCCCTTGTGAAACCTCTTGAAGGGTTAAACCAGCCGCAGCCGGCGCAACTCGACCGGTTTCTCCAACTAGTATGGAGGGGGGTCTTACCTAGACAGGGTAAATGTGGACGTATATCCTATCTCGTCCATGGCAGAATTGGGTGCAGAATGATCGGGCCTAACGGCGAATTCACAGACGTTGACGTTATGCCGGGCGGCGCTTGGATCTTCGATACCTGGCGTGTCCAGCAGTTTGCGCGCTCGATCAAATTGGAACTATTATTGGAACTATTAGCCGAGCCCATAATTCAAGAAGAGTGTGAAGAATTGGTACAGATCGGACAATTACAACGGTCCGAGAATGGTTGGTATATGCGTAAGCCTGCCGCCGAAGGGGATTAAAGAAAGGCGTATGAAGATTCGGTATCACATATGACTAAACTCATCATACTGGGCAGCACTGGCTCGATAGGCCAACAGACCCTAGAGGTCGTCGCCGCGCACCCCGACAAGCTGCGCGTCCTCGGTATTGCCGCGCGCAACAGGCGCATGCTGGCCGACCAGGCGCGCCGGTTCGCTGTGCCGCTCGTCGGCGTCGCCACCGACACCGCGACAGACACCGATCGCGACGCAGGGGACGGCATGCCCGAGGGGACGCGCGTGCTGCGGGGCAGGGAGTCGCTCGTCAAACTGGCGACGCATCCCGATGCCGACATCGTGGTCGTGGCGACGGTCGGGCGCGCCGGACTAGAGGCCACGCTGGCGGCGGTGCGCGCGGGTAAGAAGGTCGCGATCGCCAACAAAGAGGCTCTGGTGATGGCCGGAGCGCTCATCACGGAAGCGGCCAAAGAGCACGGAGCCACACTACTGCCAATTGATAGCGAGCACAGCGCCCTGTGGCAATGTCTCATGGGCGAAGACCCTGAGAGCGTGGCCGAACTGCTGCTGACAGCGTCCGGCGGCGCGCTACGCGACTATGACCCCGCCCAGTTGGACGCGATCACGCCGGAGCAGGCGCTACGCCACCCCACCTGGGTGATGGGACCCAAGGTCACGATCGACTCGGCCACGCTGATGAACAAAGGCCTCGAGGTGATGGAGGCGCGTTGGCTGTTCGACGTCCCGCTGGAGCGCATCGCGGTCGTCATGCATCCCACCAGCACCGTGCACTCGTTGGTGCGCTTCCGCGACGGCGCGCTCAAAGCGCAACTCGGCTCGCCCGACATGAAAGCGCCGATCCAGTTTGCTTTGAGCTATCCGCAACGCTGGCCGATCCAGACACACGAGCTAGACATAACACAGGCCGGACCGCTCACGTTCGGCGCGCCGCCGGCGGGGCGGTACCCCTGCCTGGAGTTGGCGTTGCGCGCCGGGCGGCAGGGCGGCACGTACCCGGCGGCGTTGTGCGCGGCCGACGAAGTCGCGGTCGAGTTGTTCCTGGAGCGGCGCATCCCATTCACGGCGATCCCGCGGCTGATCGCGGGTGTGCTCGACGCCCATCAGCCCAGCGACGACCACGACCTCGCCGCGATCCTGCACGCCGACACCTGGGCCCGCGCGGAGTGCCTGCGCCTCGCCGCCCTGTTCCCGCCGACCACTCACATCAGGTAAGAAGACATGGCCCACCGAACGGATATACAGGATGGGCGCCCAAGCGGGCGCACCCTGCCCCCCACTCATACCACCGCTTTGACAGCGGATACGCTCTCGTGCTACCATTGACGCCAGCGAGCCCGACCGCTCACGGCGTGGTGGCCGCGCATCGTCATCAGTGATGCCGACAAGGCAGGGGTTGTTTATGTATGTTCGTGTTCTGTCCGCCCGCTACAATCCAGCGAACGAAGCGGCGTTGACACGCCTCACCCAGGAGCAGCTGCTCCCCGCCTACCACGGCCTTCCAGGGTTCCAAAGCGCCATAAACGGCGCTGGCCGCACTGCTGGGCGGCTGCTCTCCATTACCACCTGGGATACAGAGCAGCACGCTCAGGCCGTGGCGGAGGCTGCGCCGATCCGTGAGCTCCTGTCCCACTTTCAAGCGGCCGGTGTCGAGTTTGACCAACCGCCTGTCGTCTATGAAATCATCGGGCAAAGCTGACCGCATCGACGCTCATGGGCAACAGGGGGTCGTTGGACGAGAGGTCCGACGGATCGTGCTATTCACGCCCCCGCGCTAGCCCTCCGTCGAGGGCGGCAAGGGGTCGTGGAACCCGATGACCAGCCGCAAGCGCCCGTCGTCGGTGACGGCCGCGACATCCACCCCGTCCATGACCACCCCGCCGTCGTCGCGCGCCATGCGCCATCCGACCCGCAGCCACCCGTGGTGCTCCTCGATCCCGCTCGCCTGTGCGAAACGCACACCCGGCCACCGTTCGTGCAGCCCCGCCAGGCCTGCGACGACCTCCTCCGCCCCGTGGCAGGCGAACGCGGGGTAGACGAGGCGGGCATCCTCCGTCAGGGCGTCCGCGAGCAGTCGCCGTCGGTCCCCCTCGGTCGTGGCATTCCACAAGGCGAGATAGGCGCGATAGACCGTAGCCGTGTCGTGGCTCATTGACGTCACTCTCCCTCTCCCCCCAGCGCGCCTCTTCTCAGCAACCGGCCCGGCACGCGTAGAGGTCATCACATGGCTCTAGGTTGATAGTGTACCCTACGACGGGCTAGGCTATGCGCCGCTGGCGGTGGCCGCCCGGTTGCCGTGCGCCCCGATCGCGACGGCCGTGACCTCGTAGGTCCCGTCGCGTGGGTCGAGCGCGAACAGGAGGGGCGGGCGGGTGAAGTTGCCCCGCGCGCCGGTCGTCACGTCGCGCCCGTACTGCGACCTGCTGGCCCGACCCTGACCATGATAGACGGCGACGGTGTAGGACACGCGCACATGCTCACGAGGACGAAAGCCATGCCCGACGAGTTGGCAACTCGCCGATGACCGTCCGCCGACCGTGGCGCAATGCAGGGTAAGCATCGCCGTGGACTCTTGGTCGGGCGACATCCAGGCGAGGCGGAGGAACTGCCCCTGCGTGGGGAGAAGAGGCTGACCGCTGGCGTTGGAGGCGAGGACCGTCGTGCCTTTGCGCGTGGCGCTGTCGATCGTACGGATCAGCGTGACGTGGTGGCCGCCGCGTTCCGAGTCCGCGAGGTAGGTGACCGTCCACCCATCGGGCGACCACGCGGGACTCGAGATGACGGCGTCAGCGGTTGCCAGCCGGCGCGCGTGTTGCCCCTGCGCGTCGGCGGCCCACAACGCGGTCCGCGGGGGGTAGCCCTGTCCGCCAGTGACGTAGGCGATCGCTCCCGTTGGCGCGACGGCCGGGTCCTGCCCGTCCGCGACCAGCGTACGCGTCCGCCCGGTCACGGTGTCGAGGGCCAGCACGGCATCCAGCACCGGTGAGGAACTGGTCGAGGCCACATGCTGTGCTCTCTGGCAGACGATGCCGACGGCGAGCGTCCGGCCGTCGGGGGTCCAGGAAAGCCCCGTCACCGACGGGACGACCGAACTCAGGCAGCCGCCACCTGGTGTTTGCACGGCCGCGGCGAGCGTTGTCCCCGTGGCCACCTGGTCAGGCCGCGCACGGTTGTAGGGTGTCAGCCACACGCCTACCTCGCTGTGCTGGCGTGATGAGAGCGGCGTGTCGCTCTCCGCATTGACGCCGTAGGCCAGCGTGTAACGGTCGGGCGACCAGTCGAGACCCGTGACGGCGACGTGTTCGCCGTGGATGTCGGTCGACAGCGCGACCAGGCGGGATGACTTGCCGCTGCTGTCGATCGTCCAGACGCCCGAAACGGTGTTTGGCCTCCCCGGCGAGGGTTGCGCGTCCTGGCCGAAGGCGACGTAGCGTCCACGGGGCGAGGGCGCCAGCCCTGGGTTGAGATTAAGCACGGTGACGCCCCGCGCCAGGACCCGGCGCACCGTCCCTCCCTCGATCTCCAAGATATCGGCATTGGGCGTCCCGCGCGAGACCATCGGTCCCATCAGCCCGCCCGGTTGGTCGAGGACGAGCAGGCTACCGGCGCCGCCCGTTGCTACCACGCTATGCGCTTCCCGCGGCGTCGCCACATGCGCGCGCGCCAGCCTCATCCCCTCGGGCACGAACAGGGATAGCGCGACCAGCAGCGCCGCCACCGACACCACACGCCCACGTAGAGTCTTGTTTGCCACTCCCGCACCCTTTCCGGTCCGGGGATGCTCGCGATGCCGCGCCAAGTAATCGTTCATCCTATCGTTTCTGGCTGCCGTGGAACACGCGCACGACGAGCAGCGTCCGATCGACGACGCGGTAATAGATGACGTACCGGTAGTCCGTTTCGATCAACTTACGCGTACCGGGGACCTCTGCCGGTTCATCGACCGCGGGGGCGGCCTCGGGGAATATACAGGCGCGTTTGATGGCGGCGATGATCGAGGAGAGGACGCGTACGGCGGCGTCCGG
>JAABUZ0100003715.1_pt1 | contig 22089 bp, 20 predicted proteins | sample 5562091 | NCBI WGS metagenome assembly JAABUZ01 (sample SAMN12813069, study PRJNA571459) | rock metagenome | isolation source: Antarctica rocks | place: Antarctica: Victoria Land, Linnaeus Terrace sud | collected 2015-12-21
AAGGCTACCCCGGCAAACGCTACTACGGCGGCTGTGAACACGTCGATACGATCGAGCGGGTGGCGATTGACCGCGCCAAGAAACTGTTCGGCGCCGAGCACGCCAACGTACAGCCGCACTCCGGGGCAAGTACGAATATGGCGGCGTACTACGCGCTCCTGGAGCCGGGTGACACCATTCTCGGCATGCGCCTCGATCAGGGCGGCCACCTTACCCACGGCGACCCCGTTAATTTCTCAGGGCGCATGTATAACGTGGTTGGGTACGGGGTCCGGCAGGACGACGAGTTGTTGGACTACGAGCAGATCGAACGCCTGGCACAGGAACACCACCCGAAGATGATCGTAGCAGGTGCAACCGCGTATCCCCGCATCTTCGATTTCAAACGGCTCCGCGACATCGCCGACAGCGTCGGCGCCTATCTTCTGGTAGATATGGCCCACATTTCCGGGCTCGTGGCCGCTGGCCTACATCCCAGTCCCGTGCCGTACGCCGACGTCGTTACGTCCACCACGCACAAGACGCTCCGGGGTCCGCGCTCTGGCTTCATTCTCTGCAAGGAACAGTACGCGGCAAAGATCGATTCCGCCGTGTTTCCGGGTCTTCAGGGTGGGCCACTGATGCATATTGTCGCGGCGAAGGCGGTCGCTTTTCTCCAGGCGATGCAACCGGAGTTCAAAGAGTACCAGCAGCGTGTCATTGACAACGCCAGGGCTCTAGCGGCGTCAGTCGCGAAACAGAACCTGCGTATCGTCTCCGGCGGCACCGATAATCACCTCTTGCTTGTCGATTTGCGAAATGCCGACATCAGCGGCCGCAAAGCGCAGCGCACCCTCGACGCTGTCAGCATCACGGCAAACAAGAATGCCATTCCCTTCGATCCCCGTCCTCCCTACTACGCGAGCGGCATCCGCCTTGGCAGCCCGGCGACGACCAGCCGCGGATTTGGCGTGGCCGAAATGGAGCAGATCGGGAGTATGGTTGGCCGGGCGATGTATGGCAACGCCGACGACGCCGTGAAACAGCAGATCCGCGAGGAAGTCCACGAGATGTGTAGCCGGTTCCCCGTTCCCGGATTGGACGCCTGATCACGACCATGTCGGTGATATGGCGCGAGCGGGTGGCGTCATCCATCCCACGTACTCCCCCTCCGCCGAAAGTCACCAGAGACGCGTACCGGTGACACTCCACTTGTGCAATCACCCAATTGTTCAGGACAAACTCGCGTATCTTCGCGATCAAGCCACGGATGCACGCCACTTCCGGGCGCTCGTGCGGGAACTTGCGGTGATGTTGACGTATGAGGCGACGCGTACCGTGCCGACCACGTTCACGAGTGTCACCACACCGCTTGGCGCCGCATCCGTCCAGAGGTTGGGCTGCCGCATGGGCTTGATGCCCGTGCTCCGGGCCGGTTTGAGCATGATGGACGGCGCGCTTGAACTGCTGCCTGATGCTCAGGTTTGGCACCTGGGTGTCTATCGTGACGAACGCAAACTGATGCCCGTGGAATACTACAATCGACTCCCCGCGGAACCCACCGTTGATGTCGCACTCATTCTGGACCCGATGCTCGCAACCGGAGGCTCCGCTGCGTCGGTGGCCGATGTCCTGAAACGGTGGGGTGTGCCCACCATCTCGTTTGTCGGCATCATCGGTGCTTCTGAGGGACTGCGCACCTTCGAGCGTGCTCACCCTGACATTCCCGTTTTCCTTGCCGCGCTCGATACCCAGTTGAACGACCGTGGCTATATCGTCCCGGGGCTTGGCGATGCTGGTGACCGGCAGTTCGGCACCAGTTAGCGACCCGTCTCGCCGCTTGCCACGCCGCCAGCAGCCCATCCTGCTGATCCTGGTCATTGGTGCTGGATCCCTTTCTCTCGGCATCTTCACCCTGGTGTTTAATCTGTATGTCATTGCTGCTGGTCGCACACACAGTGAACTTGGCTTCATTCTTGCCAGCGGCACGATTGGGGCGGCGATTGCGGTGCTGCCCGCGGGGGTGGCCAGCGACGCGTGGGGTCGGCGGCGGGTATTTCTCGTTGGTGGCATCCTGGCCGCCCTGGCTACGTTTGCACAGTGCAGCGTCACTTCATTTGTTCCCCTTCTTGGGTGGGGCGTCGTGAGCGGCATGGCCGGGGCGGTGCTCGGTGTTGTCGCGCTTCCCGCGCTGGTGGAATCGGTTCCCGAGGGGCAGGCATCATCCCTGCTTTCCGTCGCCGGTGCCGTTGCACTGGTGGGCGCGACTGCTGGAGCGGCGCTCGGGGGGTGGTTGCCGGCCATGATAGAGCACGCTCTACCATCGGGACGTTCGCCCGCGGATCTTCGCCTCCTGTCGTACCGTCTGACGCTCTATGCTGGTCTGCTGTCGGCCGGGGCCGCCTGTCTGCCCGCACTGATGTGGTACCGCGACCCGATGCTGTCTGCCGGAAGGCGGCGGGCCGTGGCATGGTCGTGGGCCGGGATGGGCCGGGTACAGCGGGACGGCGTCTCGCTCTGGAAAGGGATTGGCGGCCCCTACCTCCTGGTGAATGTGGTGATTGGCATCGGTGCTGGGTGGGTTATTCCATACCTGAACCTCTACTTCACGCAGGAACGGGGATTCTCACTTGCACAGTATGGCCTGGTATCGGCGGCCGGGTCGCTGGCGCTCGCACCCGCCACGCTGCTGGCACCGACACTGGCCCGTCGCATAGGAACTCCGATGACCGTGGCACTGGGACAACTGCTGTCGTTACCCGCCCTCGCGCTCCTTGCTGTTGCCACGGGGCCGGTACTCCTGGCCACCAGCTACTGCGTGCGTCTGGCCCTGATGGACATGTCTTCCCCGCTCGCGCAGGGATTTGTGCTTGAACGCCTCCCTGCTGTCCAGCGGGGGACGTACAGCAGCCTGCTGCTCATCGCGTTTCAGGTGCCCTGGGCGGGGACGAGTGCGCTCGGCGGCTGGCTTCAACCACGCATCGGCTATGATCCCCTGTTTCTGCTCACGGCGGTGTGCTACATCCCCGGCGCGTGCATCTTCTGGTGGGCGTACCGGGGCACGCGGGAACCGTATGAGTCCTACGAGCAACGGGAGGGGAGAGAGGCCGATGACCAATAACTTCGTCCTCGACATCCTGCAAGAGTTGCGCGCGAACCAGTATGCGCCGAAGGCCTGGGTGCATTTTCTGCACCGGTCATGGCGACGCTCCCTGGAAGACATCGAGGCAGAGCCGTCCCTTGTTCTCTCCTGGCTGCGACAGACGGCCGCAGTATCGACGTGTGCCTCCGCGGCCCTCGTGTGGCACTGGCGGCGCTTTCCGACCGCACGACGATGGATGCAACTGCGTCGTGTGGGGGCTCTCCTGGGCCTCCAGCAGATCTATGTCCTCCTTCACCTCGGGATGACGCAGCCGACGGCTGAGGCACCCAGGTTTGAATACCTGGGTGTGGCGACCTTCCTGAGCCTCGTGCGCGGTGTCTTTGCCACGCTGCTTTGCGTTGCCGGCAGCACCGATGACGACCTGTACAACGCCGCAATCGTCGTGGGTGCCGCCAGTGATGTCGCCGATGGTCGGATTGCTCGTTGCTCAGGCAGCGTCAGTCGCATGGGCACGATGATTGATTCAATCTCAGACGTCTGCTTCTGTACCACCGCCACGGTTGTAGCGGTGCGACGCGGAGCCCTGCCACATTGGTTCGGATGGCTGACGAGCGTCCGGTTTCTCCTCCCTATTGGTGCAGGCTGCTACCGCTACTTTTGGAGGGCACAGACGATGGAGGCAGAACATACCAGTTGGGGGAAAATTGCCGGGATCATGCTGACGCTGCTGCTTGGGTTCAGTACACGCTCACCAGAAATCGCGCGGAGGATGTGTGGCCCGGTATCGTGTGTGCTGATGGCAGCCAGTGCGGTGCAGTTCCACCGTGCCGTGCAATCAGAGGAAAGCGGACACGGCACATCGAGGGAACAGCACGACCGCACTGCGTGGCAGCGCTAGTCCCGCATACGACCTTCTTGGATGAGCCACTTCGCAAACGTCATGCGATTGAGTTCGGCTCGCTCGAACATGTGGGCATTATCATGGCGGTGCTGTTTGAGCGCGATGAGTCGATCGATCTGCTCCGGCTCGAAGCCGCAAAACCGTAACCAGAGGATATCGCGATTCTGTTTGACGCCTGGCTGTGCCGCTTCCACCGGGGTTCCTTTCTGCTCTCCTCAATCTGTACAACGAGATAAAATAGCAAAACATATGCCATGGATGGTGGCAAAAAAAGACACCGCGTGCCGCTCACGGGAAAGGATTCCATGAAGTTAACGCACACCGATCTCAATTTGCTTCTGGAACATCCCTTCCAGATTTCGCGTGGCACGCAAACCGTTGCTGAGAATGTGCTGGTCACTCTGGAGCACGGGGATATCGTGGGCCTCGGCGAAGCGGCGCCTTCGGGCTACTACGGTGAAAGCCAGGCGACAGTCCATACCGTGCTGGATCATCTCTCCGGGGAACTCGGGAGTGACCCCTTCGAACTCGATGCAATTCTCGACCGCCTGGACCACGCCATCCGCCTGCATCCTTCCGCTAAAGCCGCTATTGATCTCGCCCTGCACGATCTCATGGGAAAACGATTGGGCATCCCCCTCTACGCGATGTACGGCCTCTCCGCTGGCGGCACTCCGCTTACGTCGTTCACGATCGGGATCGACACGCCACAGATGATGGCCCAAAAGGCGGCTGCCGCGTCCCGCTACCACATCTTGAAGGTAAAGGTCGGTACGCCGCACGACCGCGAAAATCTGGCTGCCATTCGCGCCGTCACGAATGCGACGATTCGCGTCGATGCGAATGCCGCATGGAGCGCCAAGGAGGCCGTGCGAGCGATCGACGAACTGAGCGAGTTCGACCTGGAGTTTGTGGAGCAGCCCGTCGCTGCCGCCGATCTGGATGGGCTCCAGTATGTCCGGGAGCATGTGCGCATTCCCGTCATCTGTGACGAAAGTTGCGTTGTTCCCTCGGATATTCCACGCATTGTGGGGCGTGTAGACGGCATCAACATCAAACTGGTGAAGTGCGGCGGAGTCCGGCGCGCCTATCAGATGATCCAAACTGCGCGCTCGTTTGGGCTCCGTGTCATGATGGGGTGCATGGTGGAGAGCAGTATCCTCATTACGGCGGCAGCCCACCTCAGTCCTCTGCTTGACTACGCCGACCTTGACGGAAACCTGCTACTCGCAGCCGACCCCTATTCCGGCGCCATCGTTGAGCATGGTCGTCTTCAACTGCCGTCGGCTCCGGGCCTTGGCGTCGCATACCGGTCCTAGTCGCATGGGCCGGGCAAGGTGTCGGTGGTATAGTGAAGTTCTCATAAGGCCCGAGCAGGCGGTTCGTGTCGTATGTCTGTGACCGCCCGTGCCGTCCTGTGTAACAGCAGGCGCACGCTGGCCGTTGTATAGGGAGAAATGGCCGTAGAAGCTCGAACGCAGGCACCGCCGGTTGAAGGCGAGGCGCGGCTGGTTGATTTATCCATCGGCGGTGACCCTCAGGCATTCGCCCGTCTTTATGACATACATATGGATCGGGTCTATCGTCACTTGTATTACCGCTTGTCTAAGGTTGAGGAGGCTGAGGATCTCACGCAGCAGGTCTTCCTCCAGGCGTGGCAGTCGATCCGGCGTTACAAACGGCAAGGTAGTCCGTTTATAGCATGGTTACTGACAATAGCTCACAATCTCATAGTGGATCGACACCGGGCTAAAAAGGACTCGGTGCCATTGGAGATCGATGTCGTCGACCACGATCGTGGTGTCGATCCAGAGTGGTACACCCAGGCCAAGCTTGATCAAGAACATGTACGCACGGCCTTGAAGAAGTTGAAGCCCGAGCAGCAGTACGTGATCGCTATGAGATTTCTTGAAAATATCGAGTATGCAACCATTGCGAAGAACATGGGGAAGACCGAGGGGAATGTGCGGGTGATCCAACATCGCGGCTTACAGGCCCTGAGGAAAGTCCTGGAAGGGAGCTGATCCCCGTGGCAAAAGCAACAGACGAGATACTTGCCGCGTGCCTGGAAGAGTTACAGGCAGGCACGGCCACTATTGATGGTTGCCTTCATCGCTACCCAGAGATTGCCGCTGAACTCGGCCCGCTGCTGCATCTTGCCCTTGCCCTGCAACCCACCGAAGATTTGGTCCTGAGTCCCGAGTTTCGTGTCGCTGCCCGTCAACGGTTATTGGATGCTATGGCCTCGACAGCTAGCCCGGAGCCGCGCGAAACGCGAAACAGTCTCGTGCAGATACATTCACGGCGTCTCGCCGCTGTGCTTGCTCAGTGTGTGGACGATGTGCTGGCCGGGCGAGCCTCTGTGGCCGCGTGCCTGACGAATCACAGTGACATCGCCTCTGAACTCGAACAGCCCTTACGCCTCACGACGTCCTTGCTGCCGGTGGACGTTGCCGGGCCATCGCAAGAATTCCAGACACGGTCACGGCAGGACCTCCTGGCCACCATCTCTCCTGCCCGCACGTCGTCCGTCGCTGTTCACCCCCGCTCGTGGTTTCAGGGACCCTCCTATGAGACGGTCCTTGCCGCCTGCGTAGACGACGTGCGGGCAGGTCGGGTGTCCCTTCAGGGCAGCCTTGCCCGGTATCCCCGTCTGGCCGTACGGTTGGAGCCAGAACTGCGCATGGCCCTGTCTCTTCCCACGGTCGACGCGCCCGGACCTTCCAGCGCGTTCGAGCGACGGGCTCGGCGCGATCTACTCGCGTCAATAAGTACCGCGTCGGTGGTCGGCACGTCCTCTGTCCCTGGCATCTCCCGCGCGCCGAAGATTGAAGAAGTTCTGGCAGCATGCATTGATGTTGTGACGTCGGGTCGCATGTCCGTACGCGGCTGCCTTGCACGTTATGCCTCCCTTGCCGCCGAGCTTGAGCCACTGCTGCGCTTGGCGCTGTCCGTGCCCCGTGTAGATGAGGCATCGAAGGCTGGAACCCCCTCGCCAGAATTCCGACGACACGTCCGCCAGGTTCTGCTGACAAATGCACTCGTCCGGCCCGCGCCGTCCCGGGTCGGTCCGATGGTCGTCGACCGTCCCCGACCGTCTCATCTGGCGGCATGGCGTGGCGCTTCACTTGCGATGACTACGGTGCTTGTGACGATGACGACCTATGCCTGGCAGTTTAGTGTGCCAGGGGACGCGCTGTATGGGCTAAAACGCACCACTGAGGGCGTCCTGCTCATGGTGGCGCCCACCGATGACGCCCGAGAACGATTGCTGCTCGGCGCCGCTACCCATCGGGCCGATGAGATTCAAAAGGTTGCCCAGACCGCCGACCCTGCTGTCGTCAAAGCACTGGCAAACTCATACGCTGATGCGGCACAGAAAGCGGCCGACCTGAGCACACGCAAGGCACAGCCAAATTCAATCGTTGCTGGCACCTTGCAACGACAGGAAGATCAACTAAAAGCAGCGGCTGCGATCGCCCCTCCAGCGACACAGGCGGCTGTCCATAGCGCAGTGATCGCCGCACAAGCCAGTGTCGAGTCAGTAGTCAGTGTGTCCACGCCGATACCACACTCGGCATCCGTTGCAGTCGGTCCTGAGCCGACCCCGACGAGAAGTATACGTGCCGCCGCCACGGCCCCGGCGCCTGCACTTGCACCCACGACGCCACCACCGACTGCCATACCGCCTGTGGCGGTCGCGCCTGCACCGGTCGCTCCGATCATTTTGACGGTACCTCCTACCGCCACAGCTGTCCATCCGACGGCAACCGTGGTTGTGTTGCCGCCGCGCGCCGTGGCGCCAACACTGGTCGTTACTCCCAGCCTGCCGCCCGGTGCGGTGGCGGCACCCGCTCTCCCGACGATGACACCCGTGCCAGCAGAGACACCCACACCCCGACCGACGCTCGTACCTGCAACGCCAACGCTGCCTCCATTCGTGATTCCATCACCTGTGCCACCCCGTGCCACGTCAACGCCCACTATGACGGCAACCGCAACCGCAACCGCAACGGCCACAGTCACCGGAACGACGACGGCGTCCCCAACGGTGACTGGCACGCCAAACGGGCGGGTAGGGACGCCCGTTGTGGCTATCCATACGCCGACGTCTCAGGGCGGGAACAACCGGTCACGGCGCACACCTGCCCCGTGGCTCACGAGCGCAACACCGTCGCCTGTCAGCCCCACAGCTTCGCCGACGCCATAAGCGAGACGAGCGCACCCGAAACGCGCCTGGCTGTCCGAAGCGGCGAGCCAGCACCCGGTGGGATCGCTCGCGGACGCACCCTGTCTCCTGGTTTCCCCCGTGTCTGGGGGTGCCGCGCAGTCTTCATCGTGGATGAAGAAGCGCGCTTACGGTGTGTTCTCCTGCCCAAGGATTCCCTGCGTCCGACCCGCGTATTCCAGCTTGCTGACCAGGTTGTGCAGCACGCGCGGCCAGGTAAACCGGCGAGCCGTCTCCCGCGCCGATTCGCGCATCTGTGCCGCAAGTTCGGGGTTTGCCTGGAGATAGAGCAGATTTTGCACAATCTCGTTCGGGTCGTCGGTCTCAATTGCGATGCAGTTCTCTGAAGACGTGGCGTAATCTTCGCCCGATGAACCGGTGAAGACAACGCCGCCTGCTGCCATAGCCTCCAGACCGACGAGGCCGAACGGCTCGTGTCCGCTATTGGCAAGGACGGCATCCGACGCGTGGTACAGGGCACGGACAAAGTCGTCAGGCACGAAAAATTTCAGATTCAAAATATCCGCGGGCGGCGCACTCTCCAGTGCCGTGAGGCAGTCGTCCATCGAGCGACCCTCCGCCGTCACATCCGCCACCCTCAGTCCACGATCATACGCGTGGCGCAAGACATCGGCCCCATGGGGTTCGATGCCCCCGCGAATGGGGAAGATGAGGCGTACGCCCAGTTCCTTCAGCCGTGCTGCCGCCTCAATCGCCATGTGCCATCGCTTATCCGGGTCAAAGCGGCCGATCTTGAAGAGCACCATCCCACCGGGAAGCAGCGCGCGTACGCGGTGGCTCATCGACAGGTCGATCGGGTCAAGCAGCCGCTCGGGGATGCCATTGGGGATGGTCAGCGGGTTGAGCCCCATGTTCCACATATAGTGCTTCATATAGCGACTCACCGTCGTCAGCGTCGAGCAGTAGGCGAGACGTCCCCAGTTGATCTTCTCGAAGGAGAAAATGTTGTTGGCATTCCAGAACAAAATTGCCCGATGCCGCAGTCCGTACCAGTGCAGCAGGTCACTGACGTTGCACAGAGCTTCAGCGGTATGCCACTCCTCGGCCAGAATCGCGACGATACGTCCCGCCTGCACCGCTGGCTGGACCACCTCGTGCAGTACATACTCGGGCAGGCTCTCATTCAGGTCGTGGACTTTTGCATCTTCCCCCGCATACACCCCTTGCGGATGGTACGTACTGATCCACTGTCCCCATCTGACGAGCCGTAGGCGCCCCCTTACCCGCTCCTCCTCCTTTGGCAGCGCTGGATCGCCAATAAACACCAGCCGTGTGTGAAAGCCGCGTTCCGCAAGTGCTTCGGCAAGCTGGCTGGCGCGGACGCCGAGACCTCCCGCAAGAGCATACCGATCTGGCCCTTCAAAACTGAGCACCAGGAATTCGGCCGTGGTCGGTGTGATGTGCGCGGGTAGCGCCTGCGCTTGCATAGATGACCGCCTACCTTTCCCCATACATTGCATCGGCCCTGGGCACCCAACTGGTATGGATGGTCGCAGTGTAGCACGCGCCCCGTGTCGTTTCAGGTTCTTCTTCCCGCGCTGTCGATTTCACACGTCCTCGTTCGACGCCGCATGACGCGGACGCAATGGAGGTGTGATAGCATACACAAGGGTGGGGCAGGTGCCGGGTGTGAACATATACTGAGGGACACATCCGTCCATGGAACAGAGTGCTGCGGGCGACCGGACGGTGCCGCACGGGAACACATCGCAAGCACAAGATATCGCAACCACAGCCCTCGACTACGCGGCGGAGCAAGTGTCTCAAGCGATCGACCTGGCGCTTGAATACCGTGGTACGCTGGCACGGTCCCACAGGGAGGTACCGGGCACTTCCACGGCATCTCAGCAGTCCCATCTGAACGACCAGCTTGAAGTCCTTCGCAAAGTTCGCATCGCCGTCCGCGATGCCCGACACCTGCTTCCCGAGACCGCTCCGCATCCGCTGGTACATCCGTCGCGCCGTGAAGATGCAGGAGTCGATGCCGCGTCACCCATCACCCCATTGCCGCAAAAGCACCGGTTCGATGCGATTGAAGAGGAACGGCAGCGCCTGGTCCGTGAAATTCACGACGGTCCTGCGCAGGTCGTGAGCAATATCGGCCTGCGGTTGGATTATCTTCGCAAGCTGCTCGACCGTGACCCACTCCGGGTGCAGGAGGAATTGCGGGACTTGCAGGAGGATGTCAAGCGTGCGACCAGCGAACTACGTTGGTTTATGTACGACCTGGTACCACCGGGCCTCATGCAGGGCGACGTTCGAGCGGCGGTCTTGAGTCACTGTGAACGGATCACCAGTCGCTTTGGTCTTCCCATTACCGTTGATTTCGATCTTGACCCTCCCCTGACGCGCAGTCAGCAGACCGCCGTTTTCCGCATCATTCAGGAAGCGGTGCAGAACGTCATCAAGCACGCGCACGCCACGCAGGTAAACGTGAGCGGGCATCTTGCGGGGCAGAGCTTTGTCGTCTCAGTACGCGACAACGGGGTGGGGCTTGAAAATCTGGAGGAACGCCTGCTGACGGGCCATCATCTGGGAATGTCCAGCATGCGGGCGCGTGCCCGTCACATCGGCGGAACCGTGCAGTTTAGCGGCGCGCCAGGGGATGGAACGACCGTAATTCTACAGTTGCCGTGTGAGGGCTAATGGTGATGACTCCGCCAGCAAAAGCAGGCGGCTTCTCAGGCAATCGGGGCCATCGCCTCGGTTGGCGCCTGACGGCTGCATCCCAGCCGTTTGATGTTGTGCGCCGCGTTGACGTCGCGGTCCAAGGAGACGTGACAGGATGCACAGTGATAGACCCGATCGCGCAGGGTCAGCGGCACGGCGGGCAGAGCTCTGCATCCGCTACATACCTGGGTCGTGTTTCGGGCATCCACGGCAACCACCGCTACCCCAGCGCCTTCCGCCTTGGATGTCAGTATTGCCAGGAACTGCGTCCATCCCGCGTCGTGGATCGACTTGGCAAGTCTGGTGCGTGCCAAACCCTTGACGTTCAGGTCTTCGTGGGCAATCACATCGTAGGTTCGCACGAGCGCCAGCGCCGTTTTGTGTTGCCAATCCCGGCGCTGGTTGGCAAGGTGGTGGTGCAGACGAGCCACGCGCTGCCTCGCCTTCCGTCGGCGGTTGCTGCTGTCTTTGCACCGGGACAGATGCCGCTGGGCGCGGCGCAGCTTGGCCTGCGCTTTCCGGTAACACTGCGGCGACTGCACGTGCTCGCCATCGGATGTGGTGAGGAACGCCTTCAGTCCCAGGTCGATGCCCGCCGTCCGCTCGACGGGACGCTTGGCTGGGGCGGTGCCCAGGTCGCACGAGGCGATCAGATACCAGCGCCCTGCCTCCCGCTTGAACGACAGCGTCTTGATCGTGCCAGCGACGGGCCGGTGCAGGCGCACCTTCACCGAACCGACGTACTGGAAGTAGACGCGGTCGCCATCCAGCTTACAGCCGTCGCCGTGGGACGAGAACTCCACCGTGTCGAAGCGGTCTTTGCCTTTGAAGCGCGGGTAACCCGGCTTCTCGCCGGCCTTGACGCGGCGGAAGAAGGCGTGAAATGCTCGGTCGAGACGGCGCAAGGTCGCCTGGCAACTGCTGAAGTTGGTGGCCGCCAGATAGGGATTGGCCGTGCGCTGCGCCTTCAATGAGGCCGATTGCTCACCATAGCCCACCGCGCGTTGCTCCTGTTGGTAGGCGTCGCGACGTTCCGCCAGTGCCCGGTTGTACAGATGCCGGTGCGTATCAAGTATGGTATCCAGCGCCAGCGATTGTGCCTTCGTTGGATACAGGCGGTACTTGAACGCCTTGCGCACCTAGACGCCCTGCTGTGCAGCGATATAGTGCCGCACCGTCTCGTCCGAAACGTGCCCCATCGTCCCGGCGTAGTAGGAGCGGGACCACAGCGACGGCAGCCGGGTGACCAGCGACGGATAGCGCTGCCGCAGGATGCGCGACGTGTACCCCTTGAACTGGTTCACCATGAACTGCACGGGCTGCGTGGGATCGCCCTCCACGAACAGATGCACGTGGTCGGGCAGGACCTCCAGCGCGTGAACTTCCACGGCGAGCGCCGCTGCTTTCTCGACCAGCAGCGTTCGCAAGTCGCTGGCGATCTCCCCAACCAGCACGGCACGCCGATACTTCGGGCACCACACGAGGTGGTACTTCAGCGAGAACACCGAGCCGACGTTGCGCCGGTAGCGATCCGTACCCATGTTATGAGTATACCAGATATGCGACGGCTAGTTAGTTGGAAAGGAGAGTGCGCTTCCGCTGTCGCCTAAAGGCAACAGTCCCCGCGCACAACTTTTATGGCACGTGGCCTACGTGTCGTGGTCGTACGCCTCACCACGGCCCGGAGAAGCGGTAGTGAACTCCACCGAGCGCAACTGGCATCGAAGAGCGGCCACGTCGGAATCTAATTCAATTTCGAGCATAATGGATGCCGCTGCGAGCGATGTGCCGACGGGTACGCCCATCTGGCTTCGTGCTTCTTCAAGCTCGTAACGAGTCTCGGCTATCAACGTCATCAAGTGCGCGGTATAGGTCATCGACGGTGCTCCTCAGCGGGTTCAGGGTGGCCGCGCAACCTTGGGGTGGCCGAACTCGCTCCATGCAGCATACGGCGCAGGGATAAAGGTGCGGTAAAGATAACGTAAACAGAGATGTTGTCCGCTTTGGCAGCCCTGGCGCGTCTCTTTGCCGGGGCTGGTACCATGCAGTGACCATCTGATGGCGGATCATGGACATGGCAATGGAGAAAGCAGCCAGTGAACCTGCGGATTGCCCATCTCTATCCAGACCTGATGAACATCTATGGGGATCGCGGGAACATGATCGTGCTGGAACAGCGGTGTCGCTGGCGAGGGATCACGCCCGAGATCACCGCCGTTGGACTGGGCGATCCATTGGATCCGGCATGGTACGACCTGATCTTTGTTGGTGGTGGGCAGGACCGTGACCAACAACTCATGGCACACGACATGCGCGACATAAAAGGTGCCGCGCTCCTGGAAGCCGCATCCCTGAACAGTGTGCTCTTCTCGGTCTGTGGTGGCTATCAACTCCTCGGCACGTATTACCGCTCGGCCGATGGACAGGAACTCCAGGGTGTCGGCCTCTTCGATGCCTGGACCATCCACCCCGGAGCCAGGGCTACGCGATGCATTGGGAACGTCTTGATTCAGTGCCCGTGGGACGGGCAAGCGCGTCATCTCGTCGGGTTTGAGAACCATGGCGGGCGCACCTATCTAGGACCGGGAGCGCAACCGTTAGGACGCGTGGTACGGGGCTTTGGCAATAATGCCGAAGACGGCCAGGAAGGAATCGTGCAGGGGCGCGCTTATGGCACCTATCTCCACGGATCCCTGTTGCCCAAGAACCCCTGGTTTGCCGATCACCTTATCTTGCAAGGGTTGCAGCGTCGCCACGGCAACGATGTCTCGCTGGCACCCCTCGACGACAGCCTCGAAGTGAGTGCCCATCAGACTATGGCGCGCCGCATCGCTCTGTAGCGGCCTTCACGTCTAACATCAATGAGCGCATCAACAAGGCGCTTACCTGCCTTACGCCATCTTTCCTTGTAGTCAAAGGTGGCTATCACCCCTCGCCCAAGCCGCATGATGTCCGCTTTTACCCTGATCGCGCCGAGTGTAGATTTGCCGCCTGTCACCCTATCGACCGTCTGCGGGCAACGTCGCGCGATTGAGAGGCATCTACGCTATTCCCGCAGGTAGATGATCCCCCACACGATACCCGCGACCAGGATCATCACCGAGACGATAAGTAACAGTGAGCGCCCGAGGAACTCAAGGGCAGCGATGAGCGTCGGCATGAGAAGATCTCCTGCGTTTGGACTACTCCTCCACGGAGTCCTCCGGAGTTTGGAGGGCGGCGTCTTCGGCGTACTCCACGACCAGATCGGCTACTACCGTCTCCACCGTATATCCCGGATAGAGCCTGCGTAAGTCCCACTCATTGATCCACCGCCGGACATACTGCCGCATGCTCGTCGTCGTGAGCCGTTCATAGGGGGTGGCAGGAGGTGGATCCCAGCCGTACGCCTGGCCATGAATCCCCTCGATGTGATCGTGTGTCTGCTCGATCACTGCCTGTGTAGGGGGCGTCAGCCGCAGCGCTTCGCGTGAAATGACCCGCATCCCTCGCTCGGCCTGCGTTGCCACCGCCGCGTCAGCCGCGTTGTCACTCGTTCGCAGCCGCTCCGGGATCAGTTTAACGTCATTCTTCTGATCAAGGATCGCTTCAGTAAAGTCGCTGGTAATGGCAAAGACGCTGACCAGTCCCGGGCATGCCTCGCTCTTTATTTTCCCGGCCAGCTGGGCGAGCACCGCGTAGGACTTCGCACGCTGACGGAACGCGTACCGCCCGATCAACTCTGCTTCGTCAATCAGCAGTACCCACCCGCCATAGCCCGCGGCCGTCATCAGGCGTGCGACGAATTTGAAGCGTTGCCGTGGCAGATCCTTCATCCCACCCTTCTCAGGACGATATCTCCCCGCTTCGCCCTGCGCGGCGAGCCACGACCGCAGATCACCCACCCGGAGCGGATCGCCCCCCCAGAAGCTGAGAATCTTGTCCTGAATCTCCCTATCTTTGACCCGCTCATACACAAACAGCGACGCCGCGAGGTGTGCGTGGAGACGCGTTTCGGGCCGGTTTGCCCACTGATACAGGTCGGCGTACCTCTCGTGCTCAAAGTTCAAGCTTGCTGCAATTTCGGCGAGTGCGGCGCCCTTCTTCCCGGGCACCGCGGCCGTCTCTATCGCCGTCCGGTAGAGTTTCGCCTGGTCATAGAGCGGTGTCTCTTTGCTCAGGACGATCCGACTGCACACGAAGTTCTCTTCAAGCGCAATGTGGCGGAGATATTCGAGGACATGGGACTTCCCTGAACCGAAATCACCGGCGATCAGCATGCCCGGTGTGTGCGTATCTTTTGCCATATCCTCGGGCAACTCCCGCAGCACCTGGCGGAACCTATCTTCGATGTGTGGCTGACCACCCCCGAGCGCCCTTACGGCGTCGCGGTTTGGCACACCCGAGCGGAGTGCCTCAATCGCACGACGGCATTCCACCTGATTCAGTTCTGCCATCACACGCGCTCGCTGGTCGTGGCCGTGCCGGTCCACGCGGCTTCAACATTTCCATCCTGCGCCGCTCCATAGCCGCTCTCCACTGATTCAAGACGGACGAGTGAAGCGAGGGGGTTCTGGCGGTAGCGGTCGCGCACCTCATCAGCGAGCCGCATGTAGAGCGCCTGGTAGCCGCGCAGCCCACGCCGGTCGTCGTGGAGGAACTCCTGCCCGGTGATGACGACGATGAGGCAGCACTCCATATCGTCGGTCGCGTCAACGAACTGCCGCAAGACTTCGTAGACGTCGAGGGCCGCGGGTGTCGAATAGTAGAGGCCGTCATTTCGGTCGCTCGGTTTCACCGTCTCCGCGTATCGGCTGATATCGAGCTCAAGGACGAGTCCACGCCTGCCCGCGCGCGTCACCCAGTGCGCGAGCGATGCGAGCATGTAGCGAGCATTGTGCCGGGCAATTTTCTGAAAGATCTGTGCACGTTTGATGGCGGACAGCAGGCGCAACTCGCCCCGCAGCCATGCTTTGAGCGACGATTCCAGGGCCGGATCGTCGGTCGGATCGAGATGGGCCAGGCACAGTTGCGCCATGGCCAAGCGAAACTCCTGCCCCATCGCGTAGTCTTCCAGTATCTCTTTCCGGAGCCAGCGCTGGACGTCGTTACGGAGGAATGGTTCGGCAAAACCGTTGAGGTCCGCTATCGTTGTGAGGGTGAACGGTTGCCCCGCTTCGGGCAGACGTACTCCCTGACCCTGCAAAAGCGACACCAGAAAACTATGCGTCAGCGCATCCCAGTTGATCTGCCGTGCGACTTCGTTGAACAGCTTTTCTATCTGATGGAGTCTGGTCGAGACCGCTGACGCCGTCGCACAGACGTAGCCCGCCGCTTCGGCCTGGTGTTGGAGCTCGCTCTGCAGCTCCGTACGCGTCCTCGCGTCCACACACACGCAGACCTTGACTGCCGCGCCGCCCTGTGCCACAAAATCGTCCATGTATTCGTGGCGGACAACCGCTAACCAGTCGTTCGGTGTCATGCGTCGCGCTCACCGCTGCGTTCCTCGGTTGACGTGGGGGCAATTTTGACAAATGAGATACCGAAGTACAGTTTTTCTTCACCACTCTGCGTGATGACCCTGATAACCCCCCGGGTCGAACGCGTGCCAGTACTGGCGGAAAACCGGAGCATCATGTTGCCGGTCGTCGTCATGCCACTTTGATCCAGCAGATACAGGTCACGACCAAACTCCTGCACCGAGTACTCACGCGATTGCCCCGGCAGCAGGGTCAGCAACGTATAGATGGCTATCAGGCGGACACCGCTGCCTTCACGCGGGTCTTTTCCCTGCCGTTGCATCTCGATGATATACGTATCGTGGAGTGCCTTCAGGAAGGCATCCGACCTGAACTGTGTCGGGCGCTGCTGCAACTCTTTGAGGTGTGCGACCAGCACGCTCGGGCGTAGTCGCCGTTCACGTGCCTTGTCAATCAACACCGCCCGTTCTCCCGGCACGATACGAACAAGCGACGGATAGGAGTACAGACGATCGTCAAGCTCAAACATTTTGAGTTGTGTCCGCTCGGCCTGACGCTTGAGTTCCCGTGCATAGGCTCCGCTTGAGAGGTGCCCCTGCTCGTCGAAATCCCACCCCGCACGGACAGCCGCGACGTGCTGCTGCAGTCCCTCAAGTGCCTGCTCGGCGTTCGCGAGCGCGGCACGCAGGTCACGTAGCTTGCCAGTACGGGCCGCCGCCTGGAATCGTTTGAGCGCCGTGCTCACGTTGCCCGCAGCTTTCACCGCGACGCCAGCATCGGTTTCACTCTTCGCCAGCGCCGACTCAAGAGATGGCTCAGTGTCGTCCGTCACGGTCTCGTGTGCCTTTCTCACCGACTGGCATGCGCGCCAGTACGCAGTTATTCGGACGCTATGGTAGCCGATTCGATCGCGTCACGGGGTGTTGTACCAGCAGTGAAGCGGCCAGGCAACTCCGGTGCAGACGTCAGATACCCTTCTACACGATCACCGCACACGTCCATCAGATACGGACGACGGATGATCATGTCGGTACGCTCCACGCTATCAAGGTCTCCTTTGCCAGAGCGCTGGAATCGCCACGCGAAGGCCAGGAGCAACTGCTCCAGTTCAGCAAAGCGTACGGCGATTGGACTTACCGCTATCCTTTGCCGAAGTTCGTCGCGATTCATCCTGGAATGCTACCACATATGGAACCAGTCCAACGATTGTTCGATGCACAGCCCTGGCTTATTGAAGTCCCTCCACATCGGCGGGTGCGACGGATACAACGTGCGCCGCACGCAGGCGTTCTATGCTCCTGGCATACACGTCTGTTTTGTCCCACTCATCTGTCAATTCACAAGCAAGAAGGCGTCGCGGTAACACCTGCTGAAACAACGTCATGCTCCGGGGCGATGGCACAATTTCAGCCGCGATACGGCTTAAAAGGACAGGATCGCGGGGAAGCGCCGCGAATTTAACGGGGCGTTCTGTATGGAGGGTGACGTCACCCGCCGTCGCGATCTCCGCCCCTGCCCATCGCGCGATGACACGATTGACGACGTGACCGGCGAATGTGAAATAACAGAAACCGTCGTCTTGCAGCACCGGTATGGTGTCGAGCCGGACGGAGCAGCGAAGGCGCTCCATTGCATCCAGAAACCATAGACGCGTGGCGCCGCCCATGCTAGGATCGGCCACTCCCCGGTCGATCAGGTGAAGCATGGTTTCCAGCGTCAGGGGATCCAGCGGGACGCCGTCACGGTCATACATGATCTCGATACCGGCGACGCCCCGGCTGGCAACGACCTCGACCTCCACGCTGGTAACGCGCACCACACGCCAATCACCACCGCTAAACCGGATCACCGTGCCCACGTGCAGTGCGATGACATTGCCGATCGGGACAGTGCCCAGAAGGCGCTGGCCAGTCCGGATGGGAATCTCCGTGCCCCCGGCTGGCAGGTTTCCCCAGATCAAGCGCAGGTCGTGCAACCGATAGAGTTCCGGTCCCGCACCGTAGCGATGCTGGACGGGATGAGGCGTCACGTACCGATGGGTCGCGAGCGCCGCCAGCACCTGCTCGATCACTGGCTGTGAAAGATGCCGCCAGATGCGGAACACATCGGCCAGGTCGGCCACCCGCTGGTAGGTACCCTCGTGCTCCAGCAGGAGCGACAGCAGTTGCTGGAGCACCGCGCCATAGATCTCCATGGGACGCGCCCGGTCGTATGACTTTGAGGCGACACGTGCGGCCAGGGCTTCAAATGCCAGTGCTTGCAGCAAAGGCGGCGTGCCATCATCGGTGACCAGGCAAAGTAACCGGGTGGTGTCCGATCGCCGGTTGCCTCTCCCTGCCCGCTGGAGGAATGATTCCCATCCTCCAGGATGCCCATAGAGGATCACCAGATCGATGTCACCGATGTCGATGCCAAGTTCCAACGTACTCGTGGCGATGCACACCGCACTCGCATCTTCTTGAAACGCCTGCTCCGCACGCAGCCGCACGTCCCGGTCGAGCGATGCATGGTGCACATACACACGATCGCCGAACGCGGTCTTGCCCCGTACCTCGGCCCCCAGGCGGTCACACAGACGCCGGGAGTTGACGAACAGCAGCACCTTTGCCTTGCCGGTGGCGGCGGCGTTGAGCATCGGCACAAGGTCGACCGCTCCTTCACAGCGGCGGATATGGTAATCAAGTGTCCTCGTCCGATCATCATGGATCATCGTGCATGGCTGCCCCGGGCGAAAGAAACGCCATACAGCCGCGGCGTCGGCCACCGTTGCCGACAGCCCGACCACCTGAAGGGGCTGACCGGCCGCCCGTTCGAGTCGGTTGAGCAAGACGGCCAGGTGAAAGCCGCGCTGGCTGTTATAGGTAAGATGAACCTCGTCCAGGACGACCGCGCGCACGTCCTGGAGTGCCGCGCTGTGCCCCACGAGCAGGACATCAAGTGACTCGGGTGTGGTGATGAGGACGTGGGGCTTGTGGGTTCGGGCGAGGTCATTCCGCTCACCGTGCCTGATGCCGACCGACAGCCCGAGTCGCTCCAGTGGCGGCTGCAGTCGCTTGTGTACATCATTGGCGAGCGCTCGTGCCGGGGTAATGTAGAGCAAGGTAACGCCCCTGGCCATCCTGGCAAGTAGCCCATACCGATCCACCAGCGGCGCCGTGACCGCTTCTGTCTTGCCGGAGCCCGTGGGGGAGAGCACCAGCACATCCCGTCCGTCCAGCACCGGCTCGATGGCGTTACGCTGGGCGCGGTGCAACTGCTGGTACCGTCCATAAAAAGCACGACCTACGTCCACGGAGAGGGATGCCAACGGTTAGATGCTCCTCTCCAGTCGGCTATCCAGAGTGCTGACGACGCCTTGAACAAGGTGGCGCATATCATCCGTGCCCGCCTGTTCACACAGCCGTGCCACGAGCGTGTCTAGATCACCATCAGCCAACCCGTGCTCCGCGTGCCAGTCGTACGCCATGCCGTGGGCGGTTCGGATTCTGGCGGCGAGTTCACGCAGTTCCGGCTCTGTGAGTTCCGGTGGCGTGATGCTCGGAATCTGGGCAAGAAGTGTCATCACCTTTCTCGACCCGCTCTGTATGGCCTCGCGATGCCAGCGTTCCCTGAACTCCGGCGCAGCCGTGGCGTAACGAATGCCGGGCAGACGATCCTCGAACAAGCGAAGGATGTGCTGTTGTGCCCGTAGCCGCTGATCCGTACGGAGTCTCACACCGTCTACCCTGTCGAGTCCATCCAGCAGCACGACCAGACCGCGCAGTCCCGATGCGCGTGCGACCACATCGAGCCCCGCCAGCGCGTCCCACACCGAATCTGATCCTGAGGCGTCCATGAGCTCGATCGCTTCAGACGTCACTTTTCGTGGCGGGCGGGGATCGCTAAAACGGTCACGGAGCCGGTACACCAGTTCATCGTACAGGAACGTCCGCCGCGTCTGAAACGCCGCAGGGTCCGACAGCCATGCCTCCACGAGTGACCGCGCCGCGCTATCCCCCATGACCCACGCCCGCAACGCCACGTACAACGCAGATGAACCGAGCGACGTGGCATAGTCCCATCGACCGCGCGTCGTGATCGCCTGTCGGAGACGTGCCATATGAGAACCGCCCGTGGGTGGCCTGGCGAAGGCCCCGAACAACCCGCCAATTCCTGTTTCCACACTGATCGGGGTATGGACCTGTTGACAGATCACGCCGAAGATGGTGTCTATCTGGTCGAGTCGTGCTCCCTCCTGTTGAGGTAGATCGATCAGACTGACGGCATACCCGGCGTCGAGCGCCACGTCACGGAGAAAGCGCAGCAGATGGCTCTTCCCGCCACCGCCGCCCGCTTCCACCAGGCCAGATCGGCCCACGGCGGGAGGTACATACAGCCGCTGGCGCAACGTGCAGCGATACGACGCTGACGCGGCCGTGAAGTGGGCCAGGTGGTCGGTCGGTGGAAGACCGTACCGGAACTGTTCGAGGATGGCGGCTGCTGCTGGCGGATCGAGCGACTGCGCGTGCCGATCACTGTTCACGCAGTTGTGCCAGAATGTCGGCATGTAGCCGCTCAACCGGTGGCTCGTCGTCACCATCTCCAGAACGGTCCAGTTCCTTGATGGTCCCTGTAATGACCACCCGCCAGGTACTCACGTGGCTAAACTCCGGGTGTACCCGAACCAGTTCCGCGATGCGGCGGCGCAACACACCGTCCGCGAGGACGGTGTTCACGGCATCCAGTTCAGCCAGCAGGTAGATCTCCCTGATCTTCCGGGCCGCGTCCAGATAGTCCTCGGGTCGCGTTTCCAGTGCATCCAGATTCCAGATGCGGTCCAGTGCTCTCGGAGGGGTGAATGATGGCTGTCCTATCCGCTGTGCGAGCGCGCCGTAGATGACGATGCCGTGCCGCTCGTCAATAAAGAAATCGGGAGTCGCCGCATAGATCAGAAAGGCACCGTCGCTCTCGCTGATGCTATTGATAAGGTGTAAAAGATTGTTGTGAGCTTCCTTCAGGTTCGACCGGCGCATCACGGAATACGACATTTCGGCTTCATCAAACAGCACAACCAGTCCCCGATAGCCCGCATGGCGGGCGAAGCGACTGAGCGATTGGAACAGGAGGCGCGCATTGCCGCGTGTCACGGTTTTTTGTACCTGGAACGGTGTTCGATAGCTGCTCAGGCTACCCTCACCCGCGAACCATTGCACGATCTGGCCGCGCACATCCTCGCGTGCTATGCTGTCGCCCCCCTCGGGGAGAAACGTCTCCCAGTAACGCACGATCAGCCTCCGTACGTCGATATCGATGCCACTGTGGGTAAAGAGCGCTTCGCTTGCTTCCCGAAAACGGTCATGTGTGACATCCTCGTGTCGTCCCGCCTCTGGGCCGAGCAGAGTACGGCGGAGCACCTCGCCAAAAGGTGCCGCGTGATGCAGGTCGCCCTCCGCGTACATGGCGGGCGATGTGACATTCCGGACAATATCAAAAAAGACCTGCTCGAACTTGTTGAATGGAGTCTGGTCAGCACTGAGCTCCACCGTTGAAACCAGGTAGCCAGCCTCGAACGCCGCCTCGCGGAGCAGACGGAGCATATGCGTTTTCCCCGATCCCCACGAGCCACTGATGAACCGGATCTTCCCCCGCGTAGAGGGGCTCTGAAACTGGCGACGGCGGACATCATCGATGAAGGCGTCGTGGCCGCTCGAGTAGCATGAGACAAACCGTCTTGGAGGAATGCCGCTCC
>JAABUZ0100003716.1_pt1 | contig 22087 bp, 18 predicted proteins | sample 5562091 | NCBI WGS metagenome assembly JAABUZ01 (sample SAMN12813069, study PRJNA571459) | rock metagenome | isolation source: Antarctica rocks | place: Antarctica: Victoria Land, Linnaeus Terrace sud | collected 2015-12-21
CCTTGCGCACACCGGCAGCCGGGTCCGGCTGTGCAAGGGGGCCTACAAGGAGCCGGAAAGCGTTGCCCACCAAGGCGCGGAGGTCGACCGCTCCTACGTCCGCTGCCTCAAGGTCCTCATGGCCGGCGACGGGTACCCGATGGTCGCCAGCCACGACCCCCGCCTCATCGAGATCGCCGGGGCGCTCGCGGCGAAGCACGGCCGGGACCCGAGGTCCTTCGAGTACCAGATGCTCTACGGCATCCGGCCCGACGAGCAGCAGCGGATCTCCGACCGGGGCGACCAGATGCGGGTCTACCTTCCCTACGGCGAGGAGTGGTACGGCTACCTGATGCGCCGGATGGCGGAGAAGCCGGGCAACCTCATGTTCTTCCTCCGCGGACTGGCGAGCAGGGGCTGACGACCATGGCCACCACCGCTATCTTCGGCGCCGGCGTGATGGGGGAGACGCTGCTCTCGGGGCTCGTCCGATCCGGCCGCGACGTCGACGAGCTGCTGATCACCGAGCGCCGGGTCGAGCACGCGCAACAGCTCAACGACAAGTACGGCGTGCGGGTCCTGCCCAACGCCGAAGGAGCAGCGGCTGCCGACGTGCTCGTCCTCGTCGTCAAGCCGCAGGACATGGACGGCCTGCTCACCGAGATCCGCGACCACGTCGCGCCCGGCAACCTCGTCGTCTCGCTCGCCGCCGGTATCACCACCGAGTTCCTGGAGTCGCGGCTGCCCGATGGCTCGTCGGTGGTCCGCGTCATGCCCAACACCCCGGCGCTGGTCGACCAGGGGATGGCCGCCATCTCGCCCGGGCAGCACTGCACGGACGCCCACCTGGCCGAGGCCGAGGCGCTCCTGTCCTCGTGCGGCAAGGTGGTCCGGGTCGCTGAGAAGCACCAGGATGCGGTGACGGCGATCTCCGGCAGCGGACCGGCATACATCTTCTATGTCGTCGAGGCGATGATCGAGGCGGGCGTCGTCCTGGGCATGCCCCGGGCCACCTCCACCGAGCTCGTCGTGCAGACGCTCTTCGGCGCCGCGACGATGCTCAAGGAGACCGGCGAGCACCCCACCGTCCTTCGGGAGCGGGTCTCCTCGCCGGGAGGCACGACGGTCGCGGCCCTGCGCCAGCTCGACGACCACAAGGTGCGGGCCGCCTTCATCACGGCGATGGAGGCGGCGGCCCGACGGTCGCACGAGCTCGCCTCCGGCGATGACTGAGGTCACGCTGCACCGGGTGCGTCCCGAGGAGTGGGAGGAGCACCGCGTGCTGCGCCTCGAGATGCTGCGGGACGCCCCCGACGCCTTCTGGACGACCCACGAGCAGGCGCTCGAGCTGGACGAGGCGACCTGGCGGGAGCGCATCGCCTCGACGTTCCACGTCCACGCCCGGCTCGGCGACGACCCCGTCGGCTCCGTCGGCATGTGGGACGGCAGCGACCCCGACCCCGACGGGACGAACCTCATCGCGATGTACGTCGCCCCGCGGGCGCGCCGCCGCCACGTCGGTGAGCGGCTGGTCCGGGCGGTCCTCGAGGAGGCCCAGCGGCGGGGACACCGGCAGGTGCTCCTCCAGGTGACGGACACCAATGCACCGGCTCGGGCCCTCTACGAGCGGGCGGGCTTCCGGCTCACCGGCGGGCAGGTTCCGCACCCGCGCAGGCCGGGGCTCGTGGAGCTCGAGATGGTGGCGGTCCTCGATGCCCGGCAGTGCCCTGGGCGGCCGCATCCGCACTGCGAGACCCAGGATCGCGCCGACCGGGCCGGCGTGCGAGGCTTGCCGACATGAGCGACGTCACGGTGCGCCCGCTGGGCGAAGAGGACTGGCAGGAGTTCAGGGCGATCCGACTCGAGGCGCTCGCCGAGTCGCCGGACGCCTTCGCCGCGAAGCTCGCCGAGGAGGAGGGCTACGACGAGGACTTCTGGAAGCTGCGGCTGCACCGCTCCACCCGGCTCGTGGCCGAGAGTGGTGCTGAGCGGGTCGGCGTCGTCAGCCTCGGTCAGGGCAAGGGCGACGCCGGGTCGGCGGCGGAGATCTTCGGCCTCTGGGTGCGACCCGCTGCCCGTGGCAGCGGCGTGGCCACCAGGCTGGTCGAGGCCGGCGCAAAGCGGGCACGGCTGGACGGCCGCACCCACGTCGCCTACTGGGTCGGCACGGACAACGGCCGGGCCGTGGCGTTCGCCAGCGGGATCGGCTTCCGCCCCACCGACTTCCGACGGCCGATGCGGGTCGTCAACGAGGACGACGGCGAGGAGGAGATCGCGATGGTCCTCCCTCTCGGCGAGGACCGCGGCTGGAACGTCAGCCTCTGACGGTGGACAAGCGTGTCTACAGGGAGCTGGGAGGAATGAACCCGCCACCTCGCTGAGCAGCGTTGGGTCAGCACGCGTCCCGGGCCGCGGCGAGCACCGCTGGGTCCTGGCAAGCCCGGGAGAAGGCGTGAATCCGGGCGCGGATCTCGCGGCCCAGGATGACCTGGCCCAGCGGCTCCGCCAGCCGGCGCAGCCAGCTCGGGCGCACGGTGTAGGTGTACTTCCAGACGGCCCTGGTCCCGGCCACGCCCTCCCGGCTCTCCGGGGTGAAGCGCCAGCCACCGCCGAACGACGCGAAGAACCACGGACCCGTCACCATCGTCATCCCGACAGAGGTCGGGGGCCGGTATGAGACGTACTCACTCACCATCCGGGGACCGACCCTGGCCCTCGTCAGGGTGCGCACTCCCCTGGCCGGGCGGTCCGCGTCGATGAGGTGCTGTTGTCGGATGAAGGGGTCCCACCGCAGACGGACCTCGCCGGTCGTCTGGGAGACCGCGAAGGCGACCTCCGGGGACACGGGCACCCATGCGTCGGCCGTCACCTGTGGCATGGATCAGAGCCTGTCACACGGCGATCGAGGCGCGGTGGTGGGTGGACGGCATACCGGGTCGGGACGGAACCACCACCGTCACCCCGCCGTCCGAGGTGCCACAAGGGCCGGTCGGCGGCCTGCGACTGACGCTAGGGTCTGCGCATGGGGTCATCAGATGTGCTGATGCAGGTCTGGCGTTCCACGCCACTGGGGCTGATGAGGAGGGCGCTGCTGCGGGGCAGCGCCCTTGCGCTGACCGAGGTCTACGGTCTCTACAAGATCCACCCCGCTGTGTGGCGGTGGACCGCCCGCAACTACCACCCGGCGATGGGCCGGTTCGCCCGGCTCCATGCGTGGATGACCTGCCAGTTTGCCGCCATCGACGTCCCGGCATACCAGGATCACTTGCGCCGCAACGGTTTTCGGTTCCGGTGGTGGGACCTCACCTCCTACCCGCCGACGAGCAAGGACAACTACGTCAAGGCATACACCGAGGAGGAGCGGTGCTGGGACGGCCACCTCGACCGGGTCGGCACCGTCGTCGACGAGTCGTCCGGCTCCTCCGGCACCCCTTTCAACTGGGTGCGCGGGCGACGCGAGCTCGACACGATCCACCGCAACGTCGCCGGGTTCGCGAGCCAGGTCTTCCCCCACCAGCGGCTCTTCGTCGTCAACGCCTACTCGATGGGGGCTTGGGCGACCGGCACGAACACCGGCATCGCCATGGCGAAGATCGCCATGGTCAAGAACACCGGGCCGGACCTCGACAAGATCGTCGACACGATCACCCACTTCGGTCCGCGGTACAACTACCTCGTCGCGGCCTATCCGCCGTTCCTCAAGGACCTGCGCGACCGCCTGGACACCGACGGGTTCGACTGGGGCAGCTACAAGCTGCACGGCATGGTGGGCGGCGAGGGGATGACCGAGGCGCTGCGCGACTACCTCGAGGAGCGCTTCGTCACGGTGCTCTCCGGCTACGGCGCCTCCGACCTGACCATCGGCATCGGGGGGGAGAGCCGCCTCACGGTGTGGCTGCGCGACCAGATCGTCGCCGACCCGGCCCTGCGGGCAGCGGTGCTCGGACCTGACGAGTCCCGGATCCCGATGATCTTCCAGTACAACCCGCTCGAGACCTACCTCGAGACCGACGATGACGGGGAGCTGCTCTGCACCCTCAACTCGACGGCCGTCCTCAGCCCCAAGCTGCGATACAACATCGGCGACGAAGCGAGCCTGCTGGACTTCCCGGACCTCGAGCACCTCATCCGTTCGCACCCGGCTCACCGGGAGGGGATGCAACGAGCACAGGCCGTCGACCGGATGCGGTTGCCGCTGCTCTTCCTCTACGGCCGCAAGGACTCCACCGTGAGCTTCATGGGGGCGAACATCTACCCCCAGGACGTCGAGTACGGCCTCTACGAAGGCAACACCCGGGCGAACCTCCTCGAAGGATTTCTGCTCACCCTCGAGGAGACGCCACAGCTCGACGCCCGCCCGGTGGTCAACCTGCAGCTGCGCCGGTCCGTGGACCTCGACGCGGCCGGGCGGGAGGAGCTCGCGGACACCTGCCAGCAGGGCGTCGTCGCGCACCTCATGGAGGTCAGCCGGGACTTCCGCCAGTCGGTCGAGGAGGACGCGAGCTCGGTCCAGATCACCGTGCGGGTGCACGACTTCGGCACCGGCCCGTTCGAGGGTGCGTCCAGCAGGATCAAGAAGGTCTACCTCCACGCATGACGTCATGACGACAAGGACCGATCGATGAGGACGACCGACTTCTCCCGGGCCCCGCGCCGCGCGCAGGCCGGCGCGATGTTCACCGGCGCCACGCGCTACAACGGACTGCGCGACTGGCTGACGCTGGCCCGGACGTGGCGGCCGTTCGTCAGACGGATGAAGGCCATGCCCGGCTACTGCTGGCACAAGGTCTACTGGCAGCCGCCCTTCACCCTGGGCACGCTGGCCTACTTCGAGACCAAGGCGGACCTGCTCGCCATCGCCCGAACGCCCGAGCACCGCAAGCTGATGCGCTGGGTGACCGGCAGCACCGACCATGCGACCGCCGGCTTCATCCGGCTGTTCGTCGCCGACGAGCAGGGCTACACCAACGGCATCTGGCGCGCCGAGGACCAGGGCATGGAGCACATCGAGGCCTTCAGCCCGCTGCCCGGGGACGCCGGGCAGAAGCGGGTCGACGATGCCGCGAGCGAGATCACGTGACACCACGGTGAGCCTCGAGCAGGTCACCACCGAGGACCAGCTCGAGGGGTTTCTCGACCTGCCGCTGCGGCTGCACGGGCGCGGCCGGTTCGTCCCACCGCTGCAGCCCACGGTCCGAGCCTGGTATGCCGGGGAGCACGCCCGGGCGGGCTACGGCCCGGTCCGGTTCTACCTGGCCCGCGACGACGACGGGCAGGTCGTCGGTCGGATGTGCCTGCACCACGACCCCCGGTTCGACGACAGGCTCGACGCGGACACCCAGCTGTTCGGGCTGACCGAGCTCGCCGACGAGTCGGTCCTCGGGCAGCTGATGGACCTGGGGTCGGCGCAGGCCCGGGCGGCGGGGCGCACGCAGCTCCTCGGACCGGTTGCGCTCCTGCCCAACCAGACGGGTGGCGTCATCACGTCAGGGTTCGACCAGCGCGGCTTCGTCGACTCGCCGTGGAACCCGGCGACCTACCCGACGGCATACGAGGCCCTGGGCTTTGCCCGGGTCTTCGAGGGACAGACGTGGATCTGTGACTCGTTCGGTGAGCTCGACCCCGAGACGACGTTCCCCTTCGACGAACGGCGGTGGGCCGGCGAGCAGCTCGAGGTGCACCGGGGCAGCCGCCGGCAGCTCGGAAGGCAGCTGCCGGTGCTGCGCGGGATGCTCAACGCCGCCTTCCGGCAGCTGTCGTACTACACGGAGATCGAGGCGGCCGACCTCGCCGAGCAGACCGACGGGCTGGCCTACCTCCTGGACGAGTCGCTGTTGCTCTGGCTGACCCGGGCAGGGACGCCGGTGGCCTTCGTCCTCGTGGTCCCCGACATCAGCGAGTTCGTCATGGCCCACGACGGCCGGCTCGGCCTGCGCGAGCAGCTGGCCCTCCTCGCAACCCGGGGGCGCCACCGGCGCGACGCCATCCTCATCATCAAGGGGACGGTGCCACAGGCGCAGGGCCGGGGCTACCTGACCGCGCTGTCGCGCGAGCTGCTCCGCAACCTCAGGGCCGGGGGCTACCGGTCGCTGCGCTCGACCTTCGTCGGGCACGACAACCCGGCGTCGGCGGCACAGTACCTGCGGATGGGTGGTCGACCGCTGCACGGCACGACGTTCTACCACCGGGACGTGTCGTGAGCCGAAGCTGGCCCGCGCAGGTGCTGGCGCTCGAGCCGACCTTCTGCCGCGCCCCGAGCGCCCACAACACCCAGCCCGTCACGCTCGTCGCCGACGGCCCCGCCCTGGTGGTGGGATGGGACCCGGGCCGGGAGCTCACCGTCGCCGACCCGACGCGCCGGGACCTGTGGCTCTCCGTCGGGGCGTTCGTCGAGTCGGTCTGCATCGCGGCGGCCGACGCCGGTCTCGGGACGGACGTCGAGTGGGAGGTCGACACGCGGGCCCATCGGATGGCCCGTCTCGTCGAGGCGGAGCCACGGCCGGTGGGCTTCGGTGCGGACGACCTGAGGTCGCGACGCACGGCCCGGGGACCCTACGCCGAGCCGTTCACCGATGCCGTGGCACTGGGGAGGGTGAGAGCCAGCGCACGCCTGCGTGACGACGTGCGGCTCGACCTCGTCCGGCCGGACCTCGTCGACGAGCTCCTGCCGGTGGCCGACCGTTGGGTCTACGGCTCGCCGGCCCAGGTGGCGGAGCTGCGCCGGTGGCTTCGCCTCGACCCGCGCGACCCTCGCTACCGGCTCGACGGCCTGACCCACGAGGCCCTGGCGCTGACCTCCGTCCAGGCCCGCATCCTCAGAGCGGCGCTCTCCCCCAAGCTCTGGTCCGTGCTGCGCCGAGTGGGCGGCGTGGACCTGCTCGCCACCTCGTCGTCCATCGCGGGACGGGGGACGGTCGTGACGTTGCACGTCCCGGAGCGGGATGCACTGCTTCCCGAGCGGGTCGGCGAGCACGGGCGGGCGCTGCTGCGCACCTGGCTGGCGGCGCAGCGGCACGGCCTGCACACCCACCCGCTGAGCCAGCTGGTCGACGCCGCGGGGACCGCGTCGCGGATGCACCTGGCCGCCTCGGCCCCGGGCGACGAACGCCGGGTCCTGTCCGCCTTCCGGATCGGTCGACCGGTGACGGAGCCGGTCCGGTCCGCACGGATCGGGGAACGGCGTCAGCCCGTGCCCTGAATGCCGCCTGGGTGCCCTTGCAGCGCGGCGGCGGTGAGGACGACGAGGGACGCCGTCCAGCCGAGCGGCGCGACGGCTGCGGGTGAGCCGTCGTACAGGACCTTCTCGGGCACCGACCCGGCGGCAGTGCGATGGGCGCCCACCCAGTCCAACAGCCTCTCCGCCGCGGGAACGTTGCCGCTGTGGGCGTGGGCCAGCGCGAAGAGCGTCGTCTCCGGCGTCCAGCTGATGCCGTCGTCCTTCCACCCGGCTCCGGGAGCCAGGCCGCCGGCCGGTCGCTGCAGCCGGTCCTCGGCCCGGGTCAGGGCCGCCGGCACCGCGCCGACGGTGGAGGCGGCGTAGGGCGGCAGGAGGAAGGCGACCGCCGCGTCGGGCTCCTCACCCGCCGCGTGGCGCGGGTAGCCGTTGGCAGCGAAGGAGCGGTCGATGGCGGCGCGCAGGTCGAGAGACCTGCTCCGGGCCGCCGCACCGGCTGCGGTGTCGCCCATCAGGGCGAAGACAGCGGCCGCACCGCGCAGCCCCGCCACCAGTGGCGCGACGGTGCCCAGGGTGAGCTCGGACTCCGGTGTCTCCCAGAAGTCCGGCGACGGGCCGGGCAGTCCTGAGGGGTTGTCGACGAGCGCGTGGATCAGCGCCGTGGACCGCTCGATCATGGGCCGCAGCTGCCAGAGCGCCACCTGCGCCTGGGACTCCGGCAGGGCGGCCACCACTTGTGCCGTGGCCCAGAGAGCCCATCCCGTGCCGTCGAGCTGGTGCCCCCGACGGTCAGGAGGGCCGGACCCGTCGGGCAGGTAGCGCGCGTGGAACCACCCCGACGGGTCCTGGACCCGGCCCAGGAACCGAAGGCTGGGAAGAGCCTCCGCGGCGTGCCCCGTCGCGGCCAGCGCGGCCGCGTGGTGCGCCACGTCCCGCGGCCAGACATAGCGCCAAGCGGGCGACCAACCCGCTACGGGTATGCCGTCCGGCCGGGTCAGCACCCTCAGGTCGAGGAGCGCGTTGCGAGCCAGGTCCGCCCACGTCCCCGTGGTGGTCCAGGGTGCACCGGCGGCCAGCCAGGCCTGCTCCTGCGCGACGAGCGCGTCGGCGTCCCGAGCCGTGCGGAGCACCCGGGTGCCCGGGACGACCCGGTCCGCCCCGCCGGCCGGCACGAGGACCCGCGAGCCGGGTCCGTCCAGGGCCACGGTCTCGGAGTACAACGGCACCTCGACTCGTCTGGAGCGGTAGAGCTGCCGACCGCCGAGTCCCGTTCCAGCAGCGAGCATCGCCGTCCCCGCGGCACCGACCACGGTGCGGCGGGTGGGCTGCCACCGCGGCTCGCGCGACCCGACCATGACCGGCCCCTCAGGGGCGCGCAGCCAGACGCTCGATGAGTGGAGTCGGACCGCCGAGGACGAGCTCGGGGTGGGCCGAGAACTTCGTCGCCGGCACGGCATACGTGAAGTCCTCGCCCGGCGCCCGCACCCCGACGACGAGGAGGCTCTCCTCGAACGTGCGGTTCCTCGCCATGGTGCGGCCTCTCGTTGTGCCGGGCGTCAGGCTGGACGGTAGCGTCACCACCATGTCAACGCAGGCCACGGTGGTCTGGGATCCGACGTTCACCAAGTATGACTTCGGTCCGAACCACCCCATGTCGCCCGTCCGTCTCGACCTGACGGCCCGGCTCTGCGACGCGTTCGGCCTCTTCGACCATGCTGATGTCGAGCTGCTGAACCCGGACGTCCCTGACGACGACATCCTCGCGACCGTCCACGACCGCGACTACATCGCGGGCATCAAGGCCGGCTCGGACAACCCCGAGCAGGCGGACGGGCAGTGGGGCATCGGCACCGAGGACGACCCGGCCTTCCGCGGCATGCATGACGCGAGCGCCAAGATCGCCGCCGGCACCCGCGATCTCTGTCAGCTGGTCTGGACCGGGGAGTGCGAGCACGGGGTCAACTTCTGCGGCGGGCTGCACCACGCGATGCCCCGGACCGCCTCCGGTTTCTGCGTCTACAACGACGTCGCCATCGGCATCCAGTGGCTGCTCGACCACGGCGTCGAGCGGGTGGCGTACGTCGACGTCGACGTCCACCACGGAGACGGGGTGGAGCGGGTCTTCTGGGACGACCCCCGGGTTCTCACCATCTCCATCCACGAGTCGGGGCGGGCGCTCTTCCCCGGCACGGGCTGGGCCAGCGACGTCGGCGGAGCCCGGGCCGTGGGAGCGGCGGTCAACGTCGCGCTCCCTCCGGGTGTCGGGGATGCCGCCTGGCTGAGGGCCTTCCACTCCGCGGTCCTGCCGGTCGTCCGGGCGTACTCACCGCAGATCCTCGTCTCACAGCACGGCTGCGACACGCACGTCCAGGACCCGCTCGCCCACCTCGCATTGTCCGTCGACGCGCAGCGCGCTGCGGCCGAGGAGCTCCACGGGCTGAGCCACGACGTCTGTGACGGCAAGTGGGTGGCTCTCGGCGGGGGCGGCTACGAGGTCGTCGACGTCGTGCCGCGGACGTGGACCCACCTGACCGCCATCGCCCAGCACCGGCCGATCGCGGTCTCGGAGAAGGTGCCGCAGGAGTGGCGGGACTACGTGCAGCGGCTCACCGGGCGACCGGCGCCGTTCCGGATGGGCGATCGCGATCCTGACGCCGGACCGCTCTGGTGGCGGTCGTGGGATCTGGGGTACGACCCGGGCGACACCGTCGACCGCGCCATCATGGCCACCCGGCAGGCGGTCTTCCCGCTCCACGGCCTGGACGTCTGGTTCGACTGACGGCGGGGCGAGTTTCGGAAGGCGAGGGACCGGATAAGAGACGCACCTTTGTCGGCGTGTCGGCTTGACTTCCGGGCGTCGTTGGGGGGCCGCTTCCCAACCGCCACACCTGCCCCTTAGAGTGACCTCTTGCACGCTTGTAGTCGTTCGTCGGAGGGGAAGCCCGGCGCTGCGCGCGTGCAGAGACCGAGGTAACGATGTCCCCAGAGCGTCAGCTCGCCGAGGTGCGGTTTCTGACCGTCGCCGAGGTCGCCTCGATCATGCGCGTGTCGAAGATGACGGTCTACCGACTCGTCCACAGCGGCGAGCTCCCGGCCGTTCGGGTCGGCCGGTCCTTCCGGGTCCCCGAGGACGCGGTCCACACGTACCTGCACACCTCGTACATCGACACCGCCTGACGCCAGGCGCCAGCACCAGTGGGGCCCGGGTCGGAGCGCTCTCCCGGCCCGCCCTTCCCGGCGGTTTGGGCCGGACCGGGCGGGGACGGTAGGCTAGCTGCAACTGTTCGGCGTGGTGCATCACCGTGTCGACGCGAAGACACGGTCTTTCCCCTACGCAAGGACGTTCCATGGGTTCAGTGATCAAGAAGCGCCGCAAGCGGATGGCGAAGAAGAAGCACCGCAAGCTGTTGCGCAAGACGCGCCACCAGCGCCGCAACAAGAAGTAGAGCGCGCGCCACGGCATCCGGCCTCCGCCCACCAGGATGGAGGCCTTTGTCGCGCCAGGAGGCGCCCCGGCGGCCGAGCCGGGTCGCGCCGCTGGGTAGGATCGCCGTGCGAGCCCGATCCCACACGACGGAGGTGTTCCGTGGCCTCGGTCGTCCTGGTCACAGGGGTCTCCCGCTATCTCGGTGGAGGGTATGCCCGCGCCCTGAGCGACCGGCCGGACGTCAGCCGGATCATCGGTGTCGACGTCGTGCCGCCACCGCACTCCATCGGTCGTGCCGACTTCGTCCGGGCCGACATCAGGAACCCGATGATCGGCAAGATCATCGTCCAGGCCCAGGTCGACACGGTCGTCCACCTGAACGTCATCGCGACGCCGGTCTCGGCTGGGGGCCGGGCCTCCCAGAAGGAGATCAACGTCATCGGGACGATGCAGCTGCTGGCAGCGTGCCAGAAGGCGCCCAGCCTGGACCGCCTCATCGTCAAGTCCTCAGCCGCGGTCTACGGGTCCTCGCCCCGCGACCCGGCGATGTTCACGGAGGAGATGGGCCCCCAGTCACTGGCCCGCGCCGGGTTCGGCAAGGACTCGGTCGAGGTCGAGGGCTACGTGCGCGGCTTCTCGCGCCGCCGCCCCGAGGTGTCGGTCTCGATGCTGCGCTTCGCCAACATCATCGGTCCCGGGATCCGCACGTCGTTGACCGACTACTTCTCCCTGCCGGTCGTGCCGGTCCCGTTCGGGTTCGACGCGCGCCTCCAGTTCGTCCACGAGCGTGATGCCACCGCAGCCCTCATGGCGGCGACGACGGCCCCTGAGGCGGTCGGCATCGTCAACGTCGCGGGCGACGGCGTCATCACCGTGGCGCAGGCGGTGGCTCTCGCCGGTCGGACGACGGTCCCCGTTCCTCTTCCGGCCGCCGGCCTGCTCGGCGCGGTCGTCAGGCGCTCGGGACTGGCCGACTTCTCCGCCGACCAGATGCAGTTCCTCGCCTTCGGCCGGGGACTCGACACGACCCGGATGCGAGAGGTCCTGCACTTCCACCCGGCGTTCACGACGAAGCAGGCCTACCTCGACTTCGCCCGCAACGTCGGCGCGGCAGTGCCGGGAGCCGGTGTGGTCGGACATGTCGTCCAGGGGGTGGCCGAGCGCGCCGCCACCGCCGTCGCCCAGGTGTGGGCCGCCACGAGGAGCTCCTGATGCCCACCCAGCCGGCGAAGGATCGCGCCGCCGCCGAGAAGCCGGCGACAACACGGCCCGCGACGCCGAAGCCGGCTGCAGCGAAGCCTTCTGGGAAGAAGCCCGCCAGTAAGCGGGCAACCAAGGTCGCTGCCGCCGCAAAGCGGGCCGACAGCAAGCCCGCCACCGCAAAGCGGGTCAACGGGAAGCCGGCCACCACGGCGCGGGCTACCAGGGCGGCACCCGCCACCGCGGCGCCAGCCGTCACCAGCCGCCGGACACCGAGCAGCGACGGCTTCGCGGCCGGTGCCGCCCGGGCGAGCGGCGAACGCGCCCGCCGCACCCGCACCCCCCTGATCGACGCCGGCCCCGCGGAGCCGCCGACCACGGGCGACGGCGACGTGACGGGACTGGCTGAGCGGGAGGAGCCGGCGCCGACGAGCGCCGTCGAACCCGAGGTGCTCGCCTCGACGAGCGTCGTCGAGCCCGTCGAGCCCGTCGAGCCCGGCGAGCCCGACGAGCCCGACGAGCGCGACGAGCCCGGCGCCCGGACGCTCGCGGTGACCGCCCGGCATACCGCAGGCAAGCACCGTCCGACCCCCAGCCCCCGGGCGCCGGCCCCCTCTGCCAAGGTGGTCGCCCACTCGGGAGGCCGCACCGAAGCCCGCCAGCAGACCCGTCAGGCCACGGCCGGTAGCTCGGCACGCCGGGCCGCCCGCACCCTCGCGTCGCCGCCTGACGTCGGCCTGCCGCAGCCGCCCGACGCGTTCGCTGCCGGTGTCCCGGCGGGATCGGCCCACCCGGGCCTGGAGGACATCGTCGGCGCGGCGGTGGCCGCCCTGCGCACCATCGCCGCCTCCAGCGGGATCTCCTCCGAAGAGGTGGAGATCCGGGTGGCCCGCATCTTGGCCTTCGTGCGCCGCCGGCTCACCGGCGACTTCGACGTCGACGAGTTCGGCTTCGACGAGGACTTCACGGCGAACCTCTACCTCCCGCTCCTGCGGCCGCTCTACCGCACCTGGTTCCGGGTCGAGGTGCGGGGCATCGACAACCTGCCCGCGGACGGTGGCGGCCTCGTCGTGGCCAACCACTCCGGCACCGTCGCCATGGACTCGCTGATGACCCAGGTCGCCGTCTTCGACGAGCACCCGGGGCACCGCCACCTGCGGATGCTCGGCGCTGACCTCGTCTTCCAGACGCCGGTCATCGCGAAGGTGGCGCGCAAGTCGGGGTCGACCCTCGCCGGAAACGCCGACACCGAGCGGCTTCTCGCGGGCGGAGATCTCGTCGGCGTCTGGCCCGAGGGGTTCAAGGGCGTCGGCAAGCCGTTCAGTGAGCGCTACAAGCTCCAGCGGTTCGGCCGGGGCGGGTTCGTCTCGGCGGCGATCCGCACCCGGGTGCCGATCATCCCGTGTTCCATCGTGGGCGCCGAGGAGATCTATCCCATTCTCGGCAACATGAAGACTCTCGCCCGGCTCATGGGTGCGCCCTATGCGCCCGTCACGCCGACCTGGCCACTGCTGGGGCCACTCGGGCTCATCCCCCTGCCGAGCAAGTGGATCATCGAGTTCGGCGTGCCGGTCGAGACCAAGGACCTCGGTGCGGGGGCGGCCGACGACCCGATGCTCGTCTTCGACCTCACCGACCAGATCCGCGAGACGATCCAGCAGACCCTCTACTCGCTGCTCATGCAGCGCCGGTCGGCCTTCTTCTAGTCCGGCCGTCGGCCAGATGGCCGCACCCCGCGGGTGCGCAGCCGGCATACCCGGATGCTGGTATGCCGGGCGCCTCGCCCAGCTGTTGGGACTGGGCCTTCCCTCGGCTCCCGGCGTGGACTCCAGACGGTGGTCCAGCAGCAACGCGGATGAGGAGGTCCCAGCCGATCGGGCGCGACCGGTGGGTCCGACGCGGGCGGGTCAGGGCGGACAGATGCCCAGGACGCAGGCACCTGTTGTTCCGAGCGTCACTCCGGGAAGGGGCGCCGTGATGGTGACGCCGGGAAGGGTGGCACCGAGGGAACCGCCACCCTCGGTGACCCGGCCGGTGCCAGCGGGCAGGCCGAGGGTCGCCCCGGCGACAGGCAGGCCCGCACCCGCGCCGCCACCGCCGACCGCTACGCCGCTGGTGCCGGCGTTGACGCTCGGGAGCCCGACGCCGGCAGCGACACCGGGTAGGGGTGCGGCGGTGGCCGAGGTGGCGGGCAGCAGCGGTCGGGCGGCTGCGCCGGCGGCGGTGGTCACGCCGCCTCCGCTGCCCGCGGTCACCGCGGAGCCGGAGGCCGCCGGCGCTCGCGGCGCGGGAGCATGCAGGGCAGCGACGGAGACCGCCGGCGCTGCGGCCGGTGCCGGAGCGGTATCGGCAGGGCGCGGCGGTGCTGCTGCGGCGGCCGGCGTGGGAGCGGTATCGGCAGGACCCGGGGGTGCTGCTGCTGCGGCGGCCGGTGTCGGAGCGGTATCGACAGGGCCCGGGACCGCTGCTGCTGCGGCGGCCGGTGTGGCAGCGGTATCGGCAGGACCCGGGGGTGCTGCTGCTGCGGCGGCCGGTGTGGCAGCGGTATCGGCAGGGCCCGGGACCGCTGCTGCTGCGGCCGGAGCGCCCGCCGTCGTCGGCGCGGTCAGGCTGGGCAACGCGCTGGGGCTGGCACCGGCGGCGGCGTCCGGACCGAGGGCACGGCGTGCCACCTCATCGGCTGCGCCGCAGGTCTCGCAGCTCGTGGGCTGCCGGTCGGCGCTGGAGGCGGCCGTGCCGAGCAGGGCGCGTAGAGCGGTGACCAGGGGGAGCGACTCGGACGGCACCCGGTCGCGCAGGGCGTCCACCTGCGGGATGGCCCGCGTGGAGAAGCTCCCGCTCACGCGCAGGGCCTGCGGGTCGTGGGTCTCGGCGAACGAGCGCTGGAGCAGCGCCTGGGCCCGGCTGACGTCGTCGATGGCGCCCTGGAGAGCCAGGTTTACGTCGGCGGCCGTGGAGTCCGGTGCCTCGACGAGCCGTGACGCCTCCACGATGTGCTCCTGCGCCTGGCTCAGCACCCTGCTGCCCTTGTCGAGGTCCGTGCCCGCCATGCTGACGGCGGCGGTGTCCAGGACCTGCTTGACGGGGTAGAGCGCCTGGCCCGGCAGGGCCGCCCGCGAGGCCACGCCGACGACGCCACCGATCGCCATGAGCGATGCGGCCACTCCAGCCAGGAGCCGGGGCAGCCCACGCCCCACGAGGATGATGACCGGTCCGGGGTCACGAGCGGGCCGGACGCGCGCCCGGACGTCTGTCTGACCCCGGGCAGCGGTGCCGGCGGCTCCCGCGAGCTCGGCGGCTTCGGCCTGCAGCCGTCGGCCCAGCTCGGCGACGAAGTCCGGGTCCGGGCGGCACGCGAGGGACACGGATCCCAGGGCCGCAACGGTGGGCAGCAGGTGCCGCACCCGCGGGCGCTCTCCGGACGCGCCTTCGATCGCCTCCTGGAGCAGGTTGGCGGTGCGCGTCAGAGAAGCCATGCCCTGCCCCCCTTCGGCTCGCCACTGGCCGCAGGGGTGCGCCTGTGGTGGCCAACCTGAGAACGACGAGCGGCCGTCGAGGTCACGCGCCGGGAGCAGGCGGTATGGGCGCACCCGGTCCAGCAGTCAGAGGACCTCATGGTCGAGCTCCCGCCGCAAGGATCGGAGGGCCCGCAGCTGCAGCTGCTTGACCGCGCCCTCCGACCTGTTGAGGACCTTCGCGCACTCGGTGAGCGTGAGCCCCTCCAGGAAACGCAGGACGAGGCACTCCGCCTGATCCGGCTGGAGGCTGCGGACCGCCTCGATGAGCCGGGTGTCGCGCATCCGCTGGAGGACCTCGTCGTCCGGTGCATCGACGTGCTTGTCGGCGTCGAGCATGTCGGCGGTCGTCACCTCGAGCCGGAACCGGGCCGACTTGGTGTGGTCGGTGACGAGGTTGCGGGCGATCGTGACGAACCAGGCCGCGATGTCGCGGCCCTGCCACGAGAAGCTGTCGATCCGGCGCAGGGCTCGGACGAAGGTCTCCGACGTGAGGTCCTCGGCGGTCTGCTTCCGGCCCACCCGGACGTAGATGTAGCGGTAGACCGTGTCGACGTATCGCTCGTAGAGCATGCCGAACGCCTCGGCGTCGCCCTTCTGGGCAAGCTCCACGAGGGCGGCGACCCGTTCGAAGTCGGCGGGTGCCGTTCCGGGGTCGAAGCCGCCCCGCGAGCTGGGGGAGCCAGCACCACCATCGGGGCCGGCCACGCTCAGGGCGGCCTGGAGGCCGGAGAGGAACCGCCGCGTGGACAGACCGGTGACTCGCCCGCCCGGACCCGTGGCCGACCCGGATGGACCGGCGCCCCAACCGGGCCCCGTAGCGCCCGCGCAGGAGACGTCGAAGGTCGCGCGCGTGGCGCGGCGTGCGGGCATCGGTGCCGGGGGGAGGCGGAACATTCCGCCCAGTCTCGCGCACGAGCCGGGAGTTGTCAGGAGACTCGCGATACAGAACCGGACAGATCGCCGGATGACGACGGTTGCTGACCTCGAGGACTTGCACCGGGTCGCACGCCGGTCATGGTGCGGGAGAATGGCCACGTGCCCACCCCCCGGATCACCCTCATCACCCGTCCCGGATGTCACCTCTGCGACGATGCTCGCGCCGTCGTTTCGGCGGTCGGCCGGGACCTCGCTGTCGGGTGGGAGGAATGGTCGATCGACGACGATCCGCAGCTGCGCGAGCGGTATGCGGAGCAGATCCCGGTGACCCTCGTCGACGGCGTCCAGCACGATTTCTGGCGGGTGTCGGAGCAGCGGCTCCGGGCGGCCCTGGCAGGCGGGACCGACGCACCGGTGTGACCTCGCTCACGCCGGCTGAGGCCGGTGTGGGCGGTACTCCCGAAAAGCACGAGCATCACCTCGGCACGACTTTGTGCCTGCGTTCACAAACGCTTAGTCTGGGTACATCCATGCACCAGCCCTTCCGGACGACGTCCGCACCCGGACCGGCCACAGGTAAAAGGAGCCGCTGAGCGAACGTGTCTGCTGACCCTGCGATCCGTCGAGAGATTCCCGACGCGACGGTTGCCCGGCTCCCCGAGTACCTGCGTGCCCTCACCGACGTCGCCGAGCGGGGGATCTCCTCCGTCTCGTCCGAGGAGCTCGCGGCTGCCGCGGGAGTGCGCTCCACCCAGCTCCGCAAGGATCTCAGCCACCTCGGGTCCTACGGCGTCCGGGGGGTGGGTTACGAGGTGGAGCACCTCGCCCTGGAGATCTCCCGGGCCCTCGGGCTGACCCAGGACTGGCCCGTGGCCATCGTCGGGATGGGCAACCTCGGACGGGCCCTCGCGGCATACTCCGGCTTCGCCATCGGCGGGTTCCACGTCGCCGCGCTCTTCGACGAGGACGTCGCGGTCCATGGCGAGCTCGTGGGTGGGGTGGCGGTCTCCGGGATGAGCGAGCTGGGGCGGCTGACCGGCACCGAGCGGCTCTCCCTCGGCGTCATCGCGACGCCGGCCGGGTCGGCCCAACCGGTGTGCGACGCCCTCATCGCCGCCGGCATCCGCTCGATCCTCAACTTCGCGCCCGTCGCCCTCGCCGTGCCGCGGGACGTCCACGTCCGCCGCGTCGACCTCGCGACCGAGCTCCATGTCCTTGCGTTCCACGAGCAGCAGAAGACACTCGACGCCGACCTGGGGGTCGCCCAGTGAGCGTGCTCGTCATCGGCCTGTCCCACCGCACCGCACCCATCGGCCTGCTCGAGGCCGTGGCCGGCGCGAGCAGCGCCGCTCTGGCCGCCCGGGTCCGGGCCTGCGATGCGATCTCCGAGGTCGTCCTCGTGGCCACCTGCAACCGTCTGGAGGTGTATGCCGAGGCCCTCACCTTCCATGGTGCGGTCGCGGCGATCGGTGAGTCGCTGGCTGCGGCGTCCGGAGTGCCCCTCTCTGAGCTGAGCACCCACCTCTACGTCCACTACGAGGACCGCGCGGTGGCCCATGCCTTCTCGGTCGCCTCGGGGCTGGACTCCATGGCTCTCGGGGAGGCCCAGGTCCTCGGGCAGATGCGCGACGCCCTGCGCAGCGCGCAGCGCACCGGCACGGTGGGGGAGTCCCTGAACTCGCTGTTCCAGCAGTCGTTGCGGGTCGGCAAGCGCGCCCACTCCGAGACGGCGATCGACCGGGTGAGCCACTCGCTCGTCGAGGCCGGCCTCGAGTGCGCCGTCGACACGGTCGGCCCCCTGACCGGGGCACGGGTTCTCGTCGTCGGCGCCGGCGGCATGAGCAGCCTGGCGGCCACGACAGCGGCCCGCCGCGGCGTGGCCGCCCTGACCGTCGTCAACCGGACGGCAGCCAAGGCTCGCCGGCTGGCCGAGGCGACCGGGAGCACAGCCCGGCCCCTGGCCGAGCTGGACGACGCCATCGCGGGTGCCGACATCGTGGTCAGCTCCACCGGCGCGCTCGGGCACCTCATCAGCGCGGAGCAGGTGGCGCGGGTGCGCACCGACGCCGGCGACCGAGCGCAGGTCTTCCTCGACCTCGCGCTCCCGCGCGACGTGGACCCTGCAGTCGCCGACCTGCCCGGTGTGCGCGTCATCGGCCTCGAGGAGCTGGGGGCGCGGCTCGCCGACCAGTCCTCGACGACGACGTTGCCCGAGGTCCAGGCGGTCTGCGACCTCGTCACCGGCGAGGTCGCCGGATATCTCACCGCTCGGATGGCGAAGTCCGTCGCTCCCACGGTGGCGGCGCTGCGTTCGCGGGCCGCCGAGGTCGTCGACGCCGAGATCGTCCGGCTCGACCAGAAGCTGCCCCACCTCGACGAGGCGAGCCGGTCCGAGGTGCAGCGGACGGTGCACCGGGTCGTCGAGAAGCTCCTCCATGCCCCGACGGTCCGGATCAAGGAGCTGACGAGCGAGGGGCAGGGTGGCGACTACGCCGCCGCGTTGCGCGAGCTGTTCGACCTCGATCCGCACGACGTGGCCGCGGTCTCGGTCCCGCCGGGAAGCCCGGCTCTGCCCGGACCGGTCATGGACTTCGGCGGTGCGTCATGACGACTCTGCGCCTGGGCACCCGGCGCAGCCCCCTCGCCACGACCCAGTCGGCGTGGGTCGCCGATCGACTGCGACTGGCCGGGCACGTCGTGCAGCTCGTGGAGATCACCACGCAGGGGGACGTCTCCACCCAGCCGCTCACCTCGATCGGTGGCACCGGTGTCTTCGCGGCGGCCATCCGTCGCGCGCTGCTCGACGGTGAGGTCGACCTCGCCGTCCACTCGCTCAAGGACCTTCCGACGACGCCTGAGCCGGGCCTCGTCGTGGCCGCCGTCCCCCCGCGCGAGGATCCCCGCGACGTCCTCGTCGCCCGCGACGGACTGACCCTGGGCGAGCTTCCCGCCGGTGCGGTCGTCGGCACCGGCTCACCACGGCGCACCGCGCAGCTGAACGCGCTCGGGCTGGGCCTGGACGTGCGACCCGTCCGGGGCAACGTCGACACCCGGATCGGGCTCGTCCGCTCCGGCACGTGCGACGCGGTCGTGCTGGCCCGAGCCGGACTGAGCCGCCTCGGCCGGCTCGAGGACGTCACCGAGACCCTCGACCCGCTCCAGCTGCTTCCGGCGCCGGGGCAGGGCGCGCTCGCGATCGAGTGCCGGGCCGACCGCCCCGACGTCGTCAGCCTCCTGACCGTCCTCGACGACGCCGACAGCAGGGCCTGCGTGAGCGCCGAGCGGGCGGTGCTCGCCACCCTCGAGGCCGGTTGCACCGCTCCCGTGGGCGCCCTTGCCGAGGTCGTCGAGGACGAGGCGGGCGTCGAGCTGTCCCTGCGGGCCTTCGTCGGCGCGGAGGACGGGTCCGCCGAGCTGCGCAGATCCCTCGTCGGCCCGCTCGTCGGCCCGGTCGACCTCGGTCGCCGCCTCGCGGAGATCCTGCTCGAGGACGGAGCCCAGGACCTGGCGGGACACCCACCCCCGCCGCCGGACGGCATACCGAGACGGGTTGTCGCCCTCAGCGCCCCATCCACCCCTTCACACACGGAGCAGGTCTCGTGACAACAGCCAACAGCACAACCCCCGGCAAGCCAGCCGGCCGGGTCGCCTTCGTCGGCGCCGGACCGGGCGACCCCGGACTGGTAACCCTGCGCGCCCGCGACTACCTCGCTGCAGCGGACACGGTCGTCATCGACCAGGTCAACCGCGCCGACATGGTCGCGCGCCACGCCCGAGCGGACGTCGAGGTCGTCGATGCCGGCCACGGTGAGCACGGTGAGGAGTTGACCCGTGCCTCGCGCGCCAAGATCCTGGTCCGGGCCGCCAAGGCGCTGGACCAGGGCGGGCTCGTCGTGCGCCTCATGGACGGCGACCCCTCGATGTTCAACGGGTTCGCCGAGGAGGCGCTGGCGCTGCACAAGGCGGGTATCCGCTTCGACGTCGTCCCGGGCGTCAGCGCGGTCACTGCCGTCCCGACCTACGCCGGCGTGCCGCTGACCTCCAAGGAGGCCAGCGCGGTCCACGTCGTCAGTGCGGGCGACCGCAAGCACGACTGGAGCCCAGCCGTCGCCGGGCACGTCACGGTCGTCATCCTCGGGGTGCCCGAGACGCTGGCCGGCGCCCTCGCCGACCTGAGGGCCGCCGGTCGTGCGGACGAGACCCCCGTCGCCGTCACCGAGCGGGGAACGACCACCCAGCAGGTCACCCACACGACGACGCTCGGGGAGGTCGCCGAGCTCCTACGGTCGACGAAGGTGCACTTCCCGTCCCTCGCGGTCGTCAGCCCCAACGTGGCCATGCGCGAGCACCTCTCGTGGTTCGAGACGAAGCCGCTCTTCGGCTGGAACGTCCTCATCCCGAGGACGCAGGAGCAGGCCGGAGCCACGATCGAGCGGCTGGCGTCCTACGGCGCGAACGCTGATGTCGTGCCGACGATCTCCGTCGAGCCGCCACGCACGCCCCACCAGATGGAGCGAGCTGTCAAGGGCCTGGTCACCGGGCGCTACGAGTGGATCGGCTTCACCTCTCTCAACGCCGTGCGCGCGGTCCGGGAGAAGTTCGACGAGTTCGGTCTCGACGCCCGGGCCTTCGCCGGCCTGAAGATCGCGGCCGTCGGCGGGGTCACCGCTCAGGCCCTGCGCGACTGGGGCATCGTGCCCGACCTGGTGCCGGCCGAGGAGCAGTCGGCGGCCGGGCTGCTGGCCGAGTGGCCCGACTTCGACGCGGTGCTCGACCCGATCAACCGGGTCTTCCTGCCCCGGGCCGACATCGCCACCGACACGCTCGTCGCCGGGCTCGTCCAGATGGGCTGGGAGGTCGACGACGTCACGGCCTACCGCACCGTGCGGGCTGCTCCTCCGGCTGCCGCGGTCCGGGACGCGATCAAGTCCGGCGCCTTCGACGCCGTCCTCTTCACGTCGAGCTCGACGGTGCGCAACCTCGTCGGCATCGCGGGCAAGCCGCACCCGTCGACCCTCGTCGCCGTCATCGGCCCGGCCACGGCGAAGACCGCCAAGGAACACGGGCTGAGGGTCGACGTCATGGCCTCCGAGCCGTCGTCGCACGCCCTGGTCGACGCTCTGGCGGCGCACGGCCTCGGGCTGGCCGCCGCCGCAGGAGTAGCAGGGGAGCCGGTGCGCCGGCCGAGCGAGAAGCGTCCCGCGGCGCGCCGTCGGGCCAGGTAGTGACCGGGCGCGAGGCTCCGGCCGGGCAGCTGCCCGGCCGGAGGTCCGGTCAGGTGCCCGAGCCGGTCGCCGGATCCGCCGTCGGGGCGGTCCCACGTCAGGTGTCCGGTGCGGCCGTCGGGCCGGTCGTCGGGCCGGTCGTGCGCCCGCGGCGACTGCGCCAGAACGCCGCCGTGCGGGCGCTCGTCGCGCAGACCAGGCTGCACCCGCGTGAGCTCGTCCTTCCGGTGTTCGTCCGGGAGGGCGCCACCGAGACGACGCCGATCGTCAGCATGCCGGGCGTGGTGCAGCACTCGCTGACGTCGCTGGTCGCGGTGGCTCGGGAGTGTGTCGCCGCCGGCGTCGGCGGAGTCATGATCTTCGGGGTGCCGCTCTCCAAGGATGCCGTCGGCTCCGGTGCCGACGACCTCGACGGGATCCTCAACGTGGCGCTGCGGCAGGTCCGGGACGCCGTGGGTGACGACCTCGTCGTCATGGCCGACCTGTGCCTGGACGAGTTCACCGACCACGGCCACTGCGGGGTCCTGACCGAGGACGGTCGGGTCGACAACGACGCGACGCTGTCGAGGTACGCGTCGATGGCGCTCGCCCAGGCTCGCTCCGGCGCCCACGTCGTCGGGCTGAGCGGGATGATGGACGGCCAGGTCGCCGTCGTGCGTTCGGCGCTGGACGAGGAGGGCTTCGAGGA
>JAABUZ0100003717.1_pt1 | contig 22078 bp, 23 predicted proteins | sample 5562091 | NCBI WGS metagenome assembly JAABUZ01 (sample SAMN12813069, study PRJNA571459) | rock metagenome | isolation source: Antarctica rocks | place: Antarctica: Victoria Land, Linnaeus Terrace sud | collected 2015-12-21
CCAAAGCCATACCGTCGATCGCGGGACCTCGGGCTCGGAAGTTTGCGGACCAGGACGCGGAAGCCGAGATGGAAGGGCTACAGCATGAGAGCCCAGACCAGGACGGAGTGCCCCGCGGAGCAGTCTCAACCGAACCACCTGTGGATCGGTAACGGTAGCCGTGATCCTCGCGTCGGCGAGCATCGCCGCACACGAGACTAATCGCCCTGGTTCAAATCTCGATAGGCGTGTGGATGCCACGCTCGCCCTCAGGTATCCACGCGGAGACCATAAACTTGGTCTCGCCCAGCGAATCGCATGTCAGTCTGTTGCCTCGCCGGGCCACTCTGGGATTTCCACCGATGGCCAGGTATCCTGTTCATGGCGTACAGTGATAGAGTCTGAGAGGTAACCGTTCTGTGTCGCCGCTTAGCCGCGGGGAGGTTGCCTTGGTTGTCTGTAGCGAGTTACAGTGCGTAGCCGATGCCCATCGATCTAGCAAACGTGCGAGAGGACGACCGATCTTGGTCGGGAGACATGATCGACCGCGGTACGACTTTTCACGTGGAGATCTATGCTATGAACCTCGAGGGCGTGGCGTGCTGGGAGACGAACATCTGGGAGCCGGCCAATCGAGAGATGGTGTGGCCGGAGGCGGTCCGAGAGGCCCGACATTTTCCGACGCTGGACTTTGCCATCCAGATGGCTGCCTGGAAAATTGTGGAAGCCCTGAAAGATGAGCGCAATGTCGAGTGAGCGATGCTAGCGACTCAAGGTGTTCCGGCTTCAAATCAACGCAGCGCGGCATCCAGATGCGGCAGACTCCGGGTACACCGAGGTCGTGGGAGCAGTCTCACATCCGCTGGGCATCGCTCCCGGTAGAAGTCGTCTGAGGCTTCGTCTGCTCCGAGACCAGTTCCAACTTCGACGCGGTGTGCGACCTGTTGGACACTGGCAGTGGACCTTCGCGACGGCGAACTATCAGCCAGAGCGACAAGCAGAGTACGCCGAGCCCGAGAGCTACGCAGACATGAATGAACCGGTTGCCATACTCCCACAAAAAGGCCAGGCACGCACCGCAAATCGGCAGAGCGATGTAGAGGGCTGAGGTGGTCGCGTGGCTCCAACCGGAGTCGACGAGTCGATGAAAAAGAAAGGTTCGATGGCCGGTGAAGATTGATTGGCGATGGCGAATCCGCCGGAGTACGGTGAATCCAGTGTCAAAAATCGCGGGCCAGACCAGCAGCACTCCACACAGAGCGAGGCGAGAATCGTATCGAGACCCCATTACCGCGAGAGTGCCGAAGCTATACCCCAGGAACGTTGCGCCAGCATCGCCCAAGTAAATACTGGCGGGCTGCCAGTTATGAGCCAGGAATCCCAGACTACTCGCAGCCAGCACGATGCCGGCGACGGCAATCACTGGCTGCTGGATAAGTGCACCCAGCAAGGCCCAGCCCAAGCCGGCCACGGCAGCCTGGCCCGCGGCAAGGCCGTCGATACCGTCGATAAAGTTAAACGCATTCGTGAGTCCAACAATCCATAGAATCGTTAATGGGGTGCCCAATAAGCCAAGATGCACAACCCCCAAAACTGGAAGGAAAATGCTGTTCCATGGTCCCCAGCCGACGACGAAGATCCCGGCGGCCACAGCATGAACTGTCAGGCGGATAGGAAAGGGAACGCTCCGCACGTCGTCGAAGAAACTCACACCTGCTATCAAGAGACCGCCGGCTACAAGCGACAGGATGTGACTCCACCCCAGGCCTCGGTGCAGTTCGGCAAGTGCAAACCACCCAAGAACGTTGATGACCACAAGTACCAACCCTCCCCCGTAAGGAATGGGAGTAAGGTGAGAACTTCGCTCGTTGGGCATAGCCATGTGACGGAATCGTCGTGCGATCGCCCCGGCTCGGTCGACCGCCAGATACGACAGCGCTACAACACCGAGAAAGGCCACGAGCAGCCAAACGGAGAGCGCAATATCCATCAGCTAAGGGTACCTGCTTTGCGACGGATAGTGCTTGAGTTGCTACCCACCTTGCAAGCCAGCCAGGCGAACGCTCCACCTCGGCTTCCTTGTGCCAGGCAATGCCTGGTTTCGCGGGAACTCCGGTACCTTCGCGCTCGATGTCCCGCTCAACGACTCGTCTCGCTTTATGGGCACCGTCATCCCCGCCATGGGTGAGTCCCAGTGCGAGGAACACGTGTCAGGAGCGCAGGCACGAACCCGGCCGCTCCGGCGAGCGATCAACTTTCTCCTGTGGTATCGTCAGTTCATGACGGGCGTGCCTCAATGATCGGTGTGAAGGTCGCGCATGTGGCGAACCTGGACTACTTTATTCGACACATGCTGCTAAATCAAATGTCAGCACTTCAGGAGGCTGGTTATGAAGTGGTGGTCATTTCCAGTTACGGGCCGCACGTGCCATTCATCGAGGAACTCGGCTTTCGACACATAACGGTCGCCACTACGCGCACCCTAACGCCCTTCGCCGACCTGGTCGCGCTGTGGCACTTCTATCGCGTAATGCGGCGCGAGCGCTTTACCGTGGTGCACACTCACAATCCAAAACCCAATGTGTTGGGACAGATCGCGGCTCGCCTGGCGAGCGTTCCCGTGGTGGTTGCGACCGTGCACGGATTCTACTTCCACGACAATATGCGTCCCGCGCTCCGGCGTTTCTATGTGATCGTGGACCGACTCGCCGGATATTGCTCCGATCTGTTCTTTTCGGAAAGCAGTGAAGATGTCGCGACCGCAATTCGGGAGAAAATTGTTGACGCGAGGAAGATCGTTCACCTTGGAAATGGAGTGGACATTTCAACCTTTAATCGTCAACGCTTCACTCAGGAGACCCGGCTCCGGATCCGTCGCGAGTTCGGTATCCCAGAAGATGCACCGGTGGTTGGCTTTATCGGCCGCCTGGTCGTGGAAAAGGGCCTTCTGGAACTGCTTCAAGCTGCCCAACTCGTGGTCAAGGAGTGTCCCGCCGTGCGCTTTCTCATCGTGGGGCCAGACGACCCAGGACGTCGAGACGCGGTGTCGCCCCACCGGGCACGTGACTTCGGCGTTCAAGACAATTGCATTTTTGCCGGGTGGCGCAAGGATACTCCGGAGCTGTACGCGAGCATGGATGTGTTCGTGCTGCCATCGCATCGGGAAGGATTTCCCCGCTCATTGATTGAAGCGTCTGCATCCTCGGTCCCATGCGTCGCCACGCAAATTCGAGGCTGCCGCGAAGCCGTGGAACATGGACGCAACGGGATATTGGTTCCGAAGGGCGACGTGGCAGCATTGGCGGCGGCTCTTCTTGGTTTGCTGCAGAATCCGACTTGCAGTGCTCGCATGGGGGAAGAGGGCCGGAAGATGGCCGTGGAAAGGTTTGACGAAAGACACGTGATCGGTAGGGTCCTGAGCGAATATGCACGACTGCTCGCCGTCAAGCCAGATCGACGAAGGCGAATATAGCTGCAATGACCTACGACCAGTTCCGTCCCGTCGACGGAGCACCGCCGACCATTACCGTTGGCATGCCCGTGTACAACTCTGAAGCTTCTCTGCCTGCCGCTCTGGAGTCCATACGGAAGCAAACCTTTCGTGACTGGGAGCTGTTCGTGATTGACGACGGCTCGACGGACGCCACGGCGTCGGTGGCGCTAGCTGCGAGCGCTGCCGATGCCCGGATCCAGGTACTCGTAGACGGTAGACGTCGAGGGCTGGCAGCAAGACTCAATGAATGCCTGAATCTTGGCCACGGACGTTTTTTCGCGCGCATGGACGGCGACGACGTGTCCTACCCGGAGCGGCTCGAACGCCAGGTTCGCTTTTTGGAGGCGAATCCGGCCGTCGATCTACTAGGTACCAACATGCTCCTTTTTTCTGGAGCAGGCGAGGTCATAGGCGCGCGCCGGTTTCCAACAGAACACCAGCAAATCTGCGCGCGACCCAACCGGAGATGCCAGGGCGCCCTCTGAGTGCGCCCGGAGCATGGGTGGTGGTTGAATGCCGCCGGAATCGAACGGGCTATCCTGATTACCCATTGCTTGTCCAGTCGCATTCCGCTTAGCGACACACCGCGCGTCGACAGTCCTGCCTGCGAACCCGTGTGCAATGGCCGCCGCGTGACTGCGGACTGCCGCATCACCGCCGACAACGGCCGTCACAAGCTCACGCATCTCCCTCCGTCATAGTCAACATGGCGGACCACTACCAATTCGGCAGGCGCGACATCGATTCGAAGCCTGGTCGAGCTTTCGCAGCGCGCTCATCGGCCGAACGCCGTCGTCGAATGAACTCGATTGCACACCAGGCATATACTGGCCAAAACACATAGATAAACTGCTGAGAGATAACTGCTGAGCTATCCTGAACCAGGAAGAGAACCCAATACGAGATCCAAACCCATACATACGCGGAAAGGGGGCTAATGGCCAGGTCAAAGTTCCGTTGCAGTTTCGCGGCAATCAAACCCAGGGCAAAAAAACCAAGAATCACTCCAACAACTTGATAACTCCAGAAAAGCTCCCCAACAAAGGGAACGATTTGATCCAGGTCGCCCGTAGGACCATAAATGAGCACATTATAATGAGTCAAAGTGCTATCGGAGCGGAAAGGTGCCCCCAAGCGTGGAAGCGGGGAGAGAATCGACGACAGCACGGAATACCCCCACGTGCCATCGACACTGTAACCAGTAGTTTCCAACAAGTACCCGAGAAACTGCGGTGCAGCCCCATAGAGTTCCACTACAGTCTTTACGTTGGTCTGCGCCGCCAGAGTGCCGATGGCTGGACCCTGGCCCGGTTGCCCCGGATATTGCAGTATCTGATGGCGATACGTACCAAAAAGAATCAAAAGAAATCCGACCGGCAGTGCGAAGGACAAGATAAGGCTCATGGGAATCCGGCGCACGCGAAACGAAAACGCTGCGAGGAAGGCGATGGCAGGCGCAACAATCCCACCACGATTGAAGCTCAGATTTGCTGCCATCAAGAAGACCAACGCGCCGAGACTAACCAATATGCAGCGTAACGGTGACCGGGCATACCGATCACGGGAAATCCACGCACTCCAGAGAATGACGACGATGAAGCCCAGGAAGGGTCGAAGAGTGGAGCTGAGTACACGGGTGAGGGAACCGCTCCCGGGGACTTCCGCAACCGGACTTCTACTGAGGTACGAGAGATACCCGGATAAACTACCAAAGAAGAAAATGAATCCAAAGACGCCTATTACCCCGAATACCCCCGCGATCAGATACGTGGTACGCAACGATAAGAGGCTGTGTCCCGTGTACGGCGCCGTGGTCGACGTCTTACGCCGCAAGCGTGTATCCCAGTATTGGTAGGCAATCGCAAAGGCCAGAAAGGCCACGGTGTTGTAAAGCAGAGCCTGGTTGATGGCAGAGTCGGTGGGAAGATACGGCAAGGTGCCCTGATCGAAACCGAAGAAGACATCCACCAGTGGCATCAACACCAGTTGATTAAAAAAGAGTACCTGGGCGAAATTGGCCGGGCAGATCGGCGTCCGTGTCTGGAACCTGTTAGCGCGCAATAATAAATGAACCGCGATGTATGCCCCCATGCTGGCCAGGGCGGCAGGCAATCGATCACGATCGGGACAGAAGAGAAAGAGGACTACGCCTACATAACCGAGAAACGCCCCGTATGGCCTGTCAAAAGTTCGGCTGATAAACTCGTCTCGGGACCTGGACTCACGCCCCTTCGGGCTGGGGCCACGCTTCGCGTTAGATGCGGCCATATATCAAAACTTCTCCTGCAGTCCTGCAGATAGTAGTCGATCCTATCGCGGTACCCCAAGATATTAGGTTTTGTACATGGCTAATCATTCGGTTCACCCCGTCGAGCGACTCCCGTGTGGGCAACCGACCGCGTAACAGCGTATGCCGCCACGTGGCCCTTCTCGTCGGTCATGAATAGCTGGTCGCCCACCACCAGTGGATACTCCCAGTGGTCGGGTCCGGTGCCCGTAACCTCGTCGAGGAGCCGGCCAGTTTCAGGATCGTAGGCGGACACGTCGCCGTTCCCATCGAACAAGGCGCCGTGATCCATTATCGGTGTGCCTCCCAGATATTTTATCGACCACGACGCGGCAATGTGCGGCCTGCCGCCGCTGATCGAGATTCGATAAGCGGTAAGAGCGCATCCATCCGCGTAATAGACCCACACGTGTCCTGCCGGTGACTTCCAAACGGCGGGGGCGGTCAGCACCACACATCCGCCCGGAGACTTCACGTCCTGCAGATCAACGCCGAGGTGCCCCGGACCGCCCTGCCCGTTCAGGTTGTCCCGGTTCAGGAGCCGCAAAACGACGCCATGGCAGGTGCGACACGACGGCCCTTTGCCGGCCTGAACCAGCAGATGATACGTTCGACCGCCCCTCCGCACGGTCGGCAGGATCGCGGCTCCGGAGCTTCCCAGATTGAGGTCGTGATCATCGAGCCACTGTTCATCTGTTGGGGTATAGGAATCGAGCACCCTGCTGCCGCTAGGCTCGAGCCTGAGGACCGTGTCGCCCCACAGGGTCTTTCCGTCCCAGGCGCCATTACCGGACACAATAAAGACATCGTGGGTAAGCGGATCCACCACGCCCTGTCCCCGACCAAAGAGTCCGGAGGAGACCTGGGGACAGTAGTTGGCCGCGCTCGAGTCAGCACCCAACAGCTGCGGAATGTTGCTGCACAAGGTGTTAAACACGGTTGCCTGGCCGGTGGAGAGATCGATCGTGACCAGGTGTCCCTCGAAGTGACCAGTATCGAAGAAGGCACTGGTCGTCACATAGAGATGATTGCCGGCAAGCGTAGGGGTGGCGGCTATCTTCTCGGCTCCCGGCATGAGGGTGATGAGTTGGGGCCAGGGGGACGGAAGTGTCTCCTCTCCCGACAGCGCGGCGTAGCGATGCATCTTGCCATCAAGTCCAACCGCATAGACCCATTGGCCGGAGGGATCAAGGACCGGCCCTGCTGTCGTACACAAGCCGGGACCGACAGTGGAGCGCTTCCATTGCACGGCGCCCGTCCGCGCGGAGAGCGCATACAGGGTGGCGCGTTTGACGCGTGGGTGAACGAGGCAATTGAAGCGATTATTGCCCGCCTGCACATACACGATGGGTGGAACGGCACATTTCCTGGGCGACGAGACAGCAGCGTGACACGCTGCCAGCGCCGCTTCGCTCGTTGTAGAACTGCCGAGATAGACCGGGGCGGAATCAGCGTTGGGGGTTATGTTGTGTATCCATGAGTGTCGCAGTATCACAGTAGCGCTCGAAAGGGGCGAATTCGGACCGGCAGCGGCCGTGCTTCCCCTGGATGCCGCGGCCAACTGGAGGAGGATCAGGACGACCACGATTGAACGTAGTGCTAGGTTACCGACTTCCAAACCTCTGCCCATTCCCTTCGCTCTTGATCCGAGATCGGCCCAGCGCGATGGGGAAGCATCCGTAAGTGAAGGCCGGAAGCAACAGCCACCATATCAACCCCACCTTTCAACACCTCGGCACCACACACCCGAAGTCCCGGAAGCCAAATTCCCGCGCGGCGACACTCTTCCAGTATGAGACGCGCATGCCAGGACCGATAACTCCGTGATTTTCGCATACTAACCTTGGGCTCAAAGTACCCGAGCAGAACCTCCTGAATGTTTGCAAAACGACTGGTTCTGTGCGTCCGATACAGCAATTCCCAGTCTTCAGCTCTCCATGCACTCGGGTTGTATCGATTGGCACGAAACCATTCGAGGCGTCCCATAAAAGTGGGCTGGGGGAGGCGAAAGCCGCTTAACGGCTTTCGACAGATCAGCTCATGGCCCTCAGGGGCCGAGCGCTTCCCCAGCACGCGCCCCTGTTCATCAAAGACAACCATAAGCGCTCCAAGCAGATCTACCTCCGGATGCATCTCCAGGTAGTGCATCTGCCGTTCCAGACGCTGCGGGTAGGCGATGTCATCGCCATCCATTCGGGCATAGAACGCTCCACGGGCAAGATCAATGGTCTCATTGGCACGTAACGATTGGCCAAGATTCTCGCTGTGCTCGATGATACGAATGCGCTCGTCGTCAAGCTCTCGAATAATATCGAAGGTGTGGTCAGTTGTGCCGTCACCTACCACGATGAGTTCCCAATTGTGGTAGGTCTGTGCTTGGATTGATACCACAGTACGGCGAATACTCGTCGCCATGTTAAATACCGGCATGCCGATGCTGACCAGCGGGCCGAAGTCCAAGCTTTACCTCACTGCCCAAAAATTTGATGCGCACAGCGCATATCCGCAGACAGGCGTCTGATCCACAGCGCAGACTGTCACCAAGTCGATTGCCGACGTCGCAACATAGCTATGGTAACGGGTGAACAAGCATTTCGCGGAACCGCTCGATCCACATCGGACGCCAAAACCGATTGGATGACCATCTGAAGGTCCGAGGTGTAGTGCTCGGTCGGGCGGAACTCAGGCCGCATAGCGTGAACGCCCATCTGTGTACAGTTCAAGTGCCTGCGTGGTGATCGTTTGCCAGCTAAATTTGCCTGCCGCCTCGCGGACCGCCGCGGAGAGATGGGCGTGCTCCTGAACATCCAGCGCCAGAACCCGCAGCGCGCTGGCTGCGAAACAGTCCGCGCGCCCCACGGGACACAGAAAGCGCGGGTCCTGAACAACCTCGGGCAGTCCTCCCTCGTCCGACGCAATGAGCGGCGTGCCGCAGGACATTGCTTCAGCCGCCACCATGCCGAACATTTCATACCGAACCGTAGGCATAAGTTGCACGTCGATGGCACGGTACACGTCGGCCAGTTCGCTGTCGGGCACCGCCCCAAGGTAGATGCCTCCGCACCCAGCAATAATATCGGCTACGTCCTGATCAAAGTCCAGGCCATAATGAGCGCCCGGTCCAGCTACCAGTAGGGTAATGTCGTCTGTGCCGCGTAACCGCTCCCAGGCCGCGAGCAGGACTTCCGACCCCTTCTGCTCACAAAACCGCCCGACGTATCCCACCACGCGTCGCCCATCCAACCCCAACCGTTCTCTGATACGCTCGCGCCGCTCGGCGTCCGGGCAGAAGGCGTCCTCGTCCACGCCGTTGTACAGGACATGTATTCTCGAGCGCCGCATGGCATAGAACAGAGCACTCTCGTTGGCGCAGTACTCTGATACAGCCATCAAGACGTCGGGCATCCCCATAAACCACCGATAGAGCCGGTAAAATACCCATCGATCCGACAGCGTTGGACGAAAAAAGTCGTACTGAAACGCCAGCTTCCATCTGGCAGTGCGCAGAATTGGCACACCCCACAGCAGGCTATGCACATGAACCACGTCGACCGCCTGGCCGAGCATCAGCAGCCGAACCTTGAACGCAAACTCCAGATCTCGCCATGGCCTTGGGAGCGCACACCGCACAACGCGGTGCGTGAACCCCATGTACTGGCTGACGGAGGAGCGAGATCCCGCGCTCACCACGGTTACGGTGTGGCCTCGTCGCACCTGTTCGGCGGCGAGCTCCCGGACGCGGCGTTCGGTTGCACCCCCATGCTCGTGGGTTACTGCCAGCACGGTGTTCCCCACGTGCAGGATGTTCACAGTTCTCCTCGAAGCACCCGGTGGTACAGGTCGAGATGGGCGCGCAGCATGGTATGCGCCGAGAAGCGCTCGATGGTCTGGCGACGCACCTGCTCCGCGACTTCGTCGGTGTGCGCCTGCAGTGTGGCTGGAAGCAAACGAAACGCATCGGCAACCGCCGGCACATCCGGGTTCTGCAGCAGACAACTGTCCGTCCCGGCCAGTTGATCCGGAACCCCACCAACCGCCTGAGCGATCACCAGGGTGCCGCACAGCAATGCCTCGGTGATGCAGCCCGGCAAGCCTTCTCCTGTGCTAAGAAGCACTAACACCTGATGGTCACCATGCACCCGTGCGATCTCTTCTGGAGTCTTAGCGCCTGCGAAACTCACCCATCCCTCCAGCCCCAGGTCGTTGGACAGCTGTCGTAATTCGGACTGCAGCGCCGCATTATGAAACACGAGCGTCAGTTGTAGGTCTACCTCGCCCCGAACTGCTGCCATCGCCCGCAGTAAGACATCGAGTCGCTTTCGCTCAATCAGCTGGCCGACATACAACAGCTTAATTGGCGGGACGGCTGGGCGGGCTGATGGCGGGGTCAGAAAAAACACCGACGCGTCCGCGCCGTTCTGGATTACAGTTACTTTATGCGGCGAAATGGCCAGATTGCCGACCTGAAAAGCAGCCTCCGCATCGCTGAGCGCCACAATCCCGCTGGCACGACGGGCAAGTAATCTCCCGTACATCACCTTGGTGCGGCGCGGGTCCCGCCAAGCAGCGTGAGGGGTGTAAACCAGCGCATGGGGATGGAGCCAGACGCTTCGGTGTAACCGCCCCAGTTGATGAAGATGCACCAATTCGGCGTCGCGCGGGACCGGCCACCGATGGTGACCGGTACTTAGATCGACCCCGGCCTCGATCAGCAGACGTTCCAGCAGAGTCTCGACCGTCATGTTTACAGTTTGGCGGTACTGTGGAGGCTTTCCGTAGATACCACCAATTAGGTGGACTCTCATGATGTCATGGGTCAATAGCTCTCTCGTGGTTGTCGCAAATACCGCCACACAGACCAGGACAGCGGCACGATAACCACGGAAAACGCGCCCAGGTTTGCCCACGCCATCCCCTCTACCTGGAATCGTGGTATCAACCACCAGGATAGCAGCCCGAGCAAAGCAGCCAGGAGTGTATCAAGCGCGACCCGCCGCCACGCATATCCCATGCTTATCAATGCAGATTGCAAGAGATGATTCAGTACCATGGCGATCGCAGACAATGACAGAATAATCAGTGCGGTCGAGCCGCTCCGGTAGTCTGCCCCGAATACAGACATGGCCAGCGGAGCAGCGGCAATGATCACGGTCGCTAAAAAGGCGACGACCACCAGATTTGCCAGAAGATTGAGTCGCAGCACCCGGCGAAAGTTAGCACTATCTCTGGTGCCGCGCAGATTACTCAGCATTGGCAGGATGATGGTGGCCATGGAACTGGGCAGAAAGAGCAGCAGTTGCCTCCATCGATCGGCGGCGTTGAAGACGCCCAATGAGCGAGCCCCGGCTGGTTGCTGAAACATTATCAGATTGCTGACCCAATAAGCTGGAGAGATCACCAAACTGGCGAGCAGGGTAGGGACGGCGAAGTGCGCCAGAGCGACCAATTCCCCGCGAGGCAGGTGGCGGTGCCGCAGTGGAATCGCCCTTTTGCCGCATGAGCGGCGCAAAGCGTATTGGTTGACCGCGGCAGCAAGTGCCTCGGCTGCCGCCAGGCCGGCGACCGCGCCGTTCAACCCGTACAGGTAACACCCAACGCTCAGGGTTATGAACAGCACGAAGCCGCGAATCGTATTCATGAGCGCCATGGTCCGGAAGTCTTCCAGACCGGTTACGATCCCCAGTTGCACTCCGTTGATAGCAGCAAAGAGCACTAATAACGCCGAGATCCGAAGCTCCTGACCAAGACCAGGTTGGTCCAGCAAGGCTCCGGCTATCCAGCCGGAGCTAGCAACCAGGACCGCGGACGCCGCCAGGCCGGAGATTACCGCGATGCGAAGCGAAAGTGCCGCATAGACACCGGTTCTTAGCGTATCGGTCGAGCGATGCTCCGCCACATACTTCGTGGCGGTGAGTCCGAGGCCGGCCCCGGCAAATACGCCGACCAGCCCCACCGTGCTCTGGATAATGCCGAGTTTGCCGAACCCGTCGGGGTGCAACAATCGCGCCACGATCACAGAAGCCAACAGCGTCAGTCCCCGAGAAACGATAGCTCCCATCAACGACCAGAAGGCCCCACTGATAAACCGCATTCGCAGGCTCTGAGTTCGGACGTCCGACGACCCTTCGTCAGCGGGCGGCGCGACGTTACCGTCCGTCGGCGCCATTTCCATGGCTCTGCGCCGGCCAAAGTGGATAGCCGCCTGAATGGAGTTCACTTCGCTACCATCGTTAACGGGAGAGTCGCAGGCCGCCTGCGCGCTATCCGACGCAGTTCAACGCGCTGCCCGCTCACGCTTTCGCCGGGAACGGCTGCCCTCCAGCTTTGGAGCACCCGTGGCAGACGCTACGCCGTCATCTGTAGCAACGCCGTAGTTGTAGTCGCGATTCCCGTAGTAGTAGTACATGCCACCGCGCGGGTGCAGTCGGTTGACTACCAGACCGAGAATCTTTCCACCCACCGCTTCAATCGCTTCCCGAGCGTGGCGCAGATCACGTCGTTTGGTCTTGTTCGGGTCGCACACCAGGATGACCCCGTCGACCATGGTGGACAATATAGCGGCATCCGCCACTGCCAGAGCAGGTGGCGTGTCGATTACTACCAGATCGGACTGCTCCCGAAAGTGGCGGATCAGGGACTGCATGCGATGGGAACCCAATAGGTCTGCTGGATTGGGAGGAATCGGCCCGGAAGGGATCATGTGTAGATTTGGCTGCGATGTGGCCGGCGGTGCGCTCCCATTCATCTGGTTGCCTACCAACATCGAGGTCAGGCCGTTGCGCCGGCCGTCCACGTCGAAGATCTTGTGGAGGCTGGGCCGCCGCATATCTCCATCGATCAGAGTGACGGACAGCCCGGATTGAGCGAACACCTCGGCCAGGTTTCCCGCGGTTGTGCTCTTGCCTTCGGCCGGCAGCGCGCTGGTTACCACGACCGTGCGAGGGGGGCTATCGATGCTCGTGAACTGAATGTTGGTCCGAATCAGCCGGTATGACTCCGCCATGGGTGATCGCGGACGGGTTGCCGTCACCAGTTGGGAACTACCTCGACCGGAGTTAAAGCGCTGCACGGTACCGAGAATTGGTGCGCCAACTACATCCTCGATCTCGCTGGGCGTGCGAGGCAGGTCGTTGAACGTTTCAAAAGCAAACAGCGCTCCCGACAGTAAAAGCAACGCGACGAACCCATACAGAGCCGCCGTTCGGCTCGGGTGCGGTCCCACCAGACCGGCGGCAACGGCCGGCGCGAACGGCGTCGCGCTGTGTAGATCTTCATCGGCCTGTATGCGAAAGGTGTTGTACGAGGCCCGAAGGGCTTGCTGGCTTATCTGGTAGCTGTCGAGACTGGAGTGGAGGGTAGCGAGCCCGGACGGGTCGCCCGAATACCGCTGAATACGCAGGTTTAAATCATTGATGTTGTTGCTGACGCTCGTCAATTGTTGGTTCAGCGTTCTGAGATCAACCGCGTACTTGGCCTTCTCGATTGACTGAACCGTTTGAATGAAGGCAGTGACCACCGTATTCGCGGCGTCAACCGCCCGCTGCGGCTGCGTGTCGGTCACGCTAACGGTGACGAGTTGGGATGCCGATTGTTGGAGAGCTGACTGCGGCGCCTGACCCTGTTGCTGACTGGATACACCGCCTACCTGATAGCCAGGGTATTTGTTGGCAAGCAATTGGCTGGCGCGCCGTGCAATGACCCCATATCCAATCATCTGACTGTACGAGCCGGCCAGAGCGTTGCTTGCATATATGTCCACAGCGCCGGCGCCCCCTTGCCCGGAACTCGCGGACTTTTGCACATACATTACCGCCGTCGCCTGGTACATCTTGGGCTCGCTGGCCGTACGGGCAAAACCCAGCAGGGCCACCAGCACGGCGGGCAGCACGGCTACCAACGCCCAGCGCCGGGCGTAATGTCGAAGCACGCCGGCATTAATGAAACTCACAGCGATGAGCCTGAACGCCGGTCGCTGCGGTCCTGGAAAAACGCTCTCGCAGCGAGCTGCAGGTCAAGCGTACAAGAGCACATACCGCTGACGATACCTTCTTAACAGAACATTAAACTTTCGCACTTGCGAGCAATCCGCAGGATCAGTCACCGCGCTGCGCTCGTACCACGTATGACCGCTGAAGTATATCGACTTTGGCGTGACAACGTCAATGCTGACGACACCATCCGGCGATTCCTCGGACGTCGCCGGAGATTGCTCAACTCCTGCCAGAAATCATAGGACGCGATGGCGCGCACAGCCTGTGGAGAGCATGTCGCCTCCACAGGCAAAGGTTTCGGGACATGCGGGTTCCAAAACCGCGTGCCGGCGGTTCGAGTCCGTCTAGGGGCACCACTTCTTTTCCTTGTGTGGACGCCAAGAAAGGGCGTTGACGAACCGCTTTACTTGGCGTTTCATGGCTCCCATACCGCTCGCGCTGCCAATTTGCTGCCAATGTGTCGCGCCGCTCCTTTAGCGCGCACTGACCAGGAGGGCATTCATGGCTGCTGGCTCGTCCTGGTAGTCGGTCGGCAGGACGTGGCCGTAGACGTCCAGCAGCATGGTGACGCTACTGTGGCCCAGCATGCGGGCCACGCGCTCGGCCGGTCGCCCGGCGGCCAGGAGCGCAGACGCGACCGTGTGTCGCAGGTCGTGGATGTGGTGCCGTGGCACGCCGGCCACGCTGGTGGCCGCCGTCCAGTGCCGATGGACCCGCGCCTGATCCAATGGGGTGCCGAGTGACGTACAGAAAACCAGGTCGCCGTCCAGCCAGCAGGCTTGGTTCTTTCGCCGCTCGAACGTCTGGCGCTCGCGGTGCGCCTGGAGCGCGTGGACCGCTTCCCTGGCCAGGGCGGCGGTGCGGCGGCTGCGGGGCGTCTTAGGCTCCTGGAAGACCAGGCCGCCGCCGCTGCGGTCCCGTGAGAGCGAGCGCTCCACGCTGACCGTTCGCTTCTCCGTGTTGATATCCGCCCACCGCAGTGCCAGCGCTTCGCCAAGGCGCAGGCCGGCGGTTCCCAGTAGCACCCAGAGGGCGTGGAACCGGTCGCCCTCGGTGGCCGTGAAGAGCTGACGCAGTTGCTCATCGGTGTACCAGGGGCGCTCATCGCGCGGCATGCGTGGCAGTGACGTGCCGTCGGTCGCATTGCGCGAGACCAGGCCGAGACGAAGCGCGTCGTCAAGCGCCTTGTGCAAGGTCATGTGGGCCTGGCGCACGGTACGCGGCGCCAGACCGCGCGCGGTGAGCGCGCTGTAGAAGTCCTGCAGGTGCGTGGGTTTGAGTTCGTCCAGCCGCCGGCGCCCCAGGTCGGTCGGTACGCGACTGACGTTCAGCCGGTAGGAGGCCAGGGTGCGCGGTCTCACCGATTGTGCGATGGTCTGGAGCCAGGAGCCGGTCAGGTACTCCGTCAACGTCGGCGCTTTGCTCGATCCAAGCTCACCGCGGGCGGCCAGGGCGCGAGCCTCGCGCAGCCAGCGCCTCGCCTCGCGTTCCGTCGGCGCCGTGTAGGAGCGCCGCCCGTCCGCCACTCGTAGCTGGCACTGGTAGCCGGTAATCTTCCCGTCCTTGTTTCGGCGCTCGGTGATCCCGCCCTGACCGTACTCCCGTTTCGTTGTGTCATCGAGCGCGGGCCGATCCGCGCCGCCCTTACTGGTGCTGGCGCGTTTGGTCACGACGCCACCTCGGCGGGCGCCGTCTGCTCGAACAGCTCAGGTCGGCCACTGGCATCGAGCGCCACCGCCACGGCCATGATGATCGCATTCTCCATATTCCCTAGCCAGCCTTCACCGTTTTCTCGCACCGCCACGCCGTCCGCCCCGTAGAGGTGAATGGTGTAGCTGTCACTGTCCGAGGTGAGCAGGCAGGCCCGTAGCTCCTGGCCGCCAACCCGCAGCCGCAGGTCCAGGTGATGGGGGCGCGGCTCGGCGCGAAACCAAGCGGCGAGACCGTGAATGGTGATGCCGTCGTCAGTGTTCATGCTGTCTCCTGTCCTGTAGTGGTCGACGGGCGCCGGCACAATCGCCGGCGCCCACGGCGCCCTGTTGTGGTTGTCTAGCGCGAGCCTGGTCGATGCCTGCCGTCTGCAGGCGGTATCGGTCCGAGCAGAGTTGACACTCATGGTTCGCAGTGCGGGCAGATTCTGGCCCGCCAGGCCCGCAGCGTGCGCGCTGCTTGTCGGAGTAAGAGCGGCCGCCCACACTCCCAGCAAGTGAGCGTGTAGGCGGCTGTGGTCGCCGTGGTGATGGTCTGGATGTGGGTGGCCATTATCGCGCCGTCCGGAATATCTGCCCACGGCTGCAGTTCGGCGACTGGACCGGCACCGGCTCAGTCCTGGCCGGCGTGATGTGCGCTCCGGCCAAGAACACGATAGCCAAAGCGGTCGTGCCCGCATGCTTGCATGGCCGCTGCCTGCCACCGCGTGCCCAGCCGGGGCAGTCCGAGCAGTCGATGATGTGACCGGCGCCGTCCACGCGCACGACGTGGAACACGCCGGAGCGACTGGTTGAGCGGACCCGGTAGGTGCCGTCGGTCTGCCTGGTCGGCTTCAAGCCCTCACGGCGCGCTCGCTGCATCGCTCGGCACCATGGGCTGGTTGGGGTGATGGTCATCGGTTCGCCTCCTGTGTGGTTGTGATTGGCGCCTGTAGGCGTCTCACTTCCTACACCATAGTGTACCATAATGTATCGTATCGTGTAAAGAAACCACCTATTTTTCGTCATACCGTACCGCAATGTACTCTTACAGAGAGAGGTGCACGCCTATGGCAGATGCAGTCGACTATGTGAACATTCAGCAGGCAGCGGACCTGCTCGGAGTCAACCGCCGCCGTATCCGGGAATTGATCAAGGCGGGTGAGATTCAGTCACTCACCAACCCCCTGGATCGGCGAGAGACGCTGATCCCACGCTCGGACATCACCCGCCTAGAATCGTTCAGAAAAAAAGCCGTGGCGTGAGCTAGCACGCCACGGCCGTGAGACGCCTACCGGTCGACGCCAATCAAACCGGAAGGCGTCTCGATTATGGCAGGGCCAGGTGATAGCCCGATGAATGGCCCGTATAACCGCTCACGCTAAACGACGCCCAGACTGTTTTACTGTGTCTACAATATGTGCACTACATGGTCGGGGGATGCTTCTACTGCGCGTGGCTTTGCGTCCCCGCCTCGCGACGGGTTTGCCGAGACCGACATGACAATAAACAAGAGGGCACAATAAAATAGTTTCAAAGTCAACATTGATGTGCAACTCACGGTTCCTGCTGGATTTCTGACGGAGGAGAGAGACGATGGGAGACACAGCACCGCTGGCTGGCGCGAGCAACCTGCTCACCGACGACGAATCATATGGCTCGTACATTCTCACCACGGGCGGCGGTTTTATCAGCGGGCTGGAGGAGCTGATGGGCCGGTACATATACCGGACGCGGTTCGCGGGCCGCTCCCGCGTGCTCGACCTCGCCCCCGGCCGGTGCTGGTTCACGCGCCAAGACCCGGCGCGGATCGTGGCGCTGGACATCCAGCCCGCGGTCGTGGAGCACTACGCGCGCGAGGGGCTCGACATCCGCCTGGGCGACGCGAATGCGATGCCCTTCCCCGACGCGTCCTTCGACGGGGTCTTCTGCTGCTGGCTCTTCGAGCATCTCCCCGACCCCGTGCGAGCGATGGCGGAGATCCGCCGGGTGCTGATGCCGGGGGGCTACGCCTGCGTCATCGTCCCATCCGCCGAGACGCTCGCGACATACTTCTACGACGACTATACCCACATTCGCCCCTTCACGAAGGTCTCGCTCGCGCAGCTGGCGAAGGCGGCCGGATTCACGCAGTTGTCCGTCGATCACCTGTACTACACGCGCTTCGTGCGCTACGCCATCCGGTTCCTGGGGCAGGGATGGGCTTACCGCTACAACCGCCTGATGGACACAACCGGGCGGAAGGTGCGGGTCGTCAACCGTGGGAACCTGATGCTGGAGGTCTGGAAGTGAGCGGCGATGCGGCCGGCTGATGGTCGTGGGGAAGTGATAGCGCTGGTTGATCGAGGGAGCGCCGGCGTCGGTGCCGGTTTTCACACTCCAGCGCTCGACGCTGGAGGCATTGCCGGTAACCGGCTCGCGCTCGCTCTGATCGGCTTCACGGGGCATGTGGCCGGCATACATTTGGCGTACTCCCACAACCGCAAAGGTCGCAAGACCAACGACAAACACGAGGGCAAGAAATAGTCGGGACGATTTCACAGCTCGGCTCACCTCCCATTGGTTCGGCAATCAATCCACAACTGTGCCATAGCAGCACACGCTAGTCCTATACAAGATACGCAAATCGTGGTACGCTCATCAGTGGTGCTCGCCGTTGGGCAGTTCCCCGACGCCGATCAATTCGTAGAGTTTGGTGCGCCCGATCCCCAGGGCGGCTGCCGCCTCGGTCGTTGTCAGAAGCAATTTCTCCACCTGTTCACCTCCGTACAGGAACAGTCGCTGTGACAGGCGCGTGTGCGCCGTACTTTCAGCGTGCCGCAGTGAACCGGTGTCGTATCTCGAATAACTTCTCGAATAACTCCTCGAGTTTTTCAGATAGGCGAGGAGCGCTCGCGTCGTGTTCGGCGCGGCGCGAGCGCGTCACGCGGAAAAACGCCCCCGTCCATCCAGTAGTAGACCCAGCTCGGACGTATGGAGCGATTCAGAATGGCGCCCATTCGGACCGACACGGCTGTTGGTCCCCGATCCTGCGGGGCCAGTTCAGCGCACGCCTGTGCGTATGCTGCCCGTTCCTCATCGGTTGGGCCGGCTGAAACGCTTCCCAAGGGCCTGCCCCCTCGCGAAAAGGTCCGGCCTCGAACTACATTTCTGTACAACCTCAGCAGTTCGCGCTCACACTTGCGCACTGCACGCCGTCCACCCTGCAAAATGGTCGTCTTCACGATGGGCTCGTCGAATATCCAACAGTCGTGGCCTTGAGACTCAATTGTGCCGAATAGTCGGACGTGACCATGACTCAGAGAGCGCTCCTGAACGAAACCGACGTAGGCGTCCGTTGGGAATCCCTCCCAAATGTCCGCCAGCCCGTCTAGGTGACGCTCACATTGCTCCTCTTCTCTCTTCATTGCCCCCTCGTAAAGCCCGCGGAGTGAATCGGGCACGAACCGCACGACGAGGGTTGTCGGTGCGGCACCATATGCACGTTCAGTCAAGAAGCGATCGCTATCGGTATGGTTCCACGCTAACGCCCACCATCGCAGGGCCTCAGCGCCCATGGGCAGCGGCCACTCGTCTGCAAGCGCGGCGCGTAGCGGCGTAGCGGATCCATGGCGGAGCACGTAGGATTTCACGCTCTGGCGCAAATCGTCGGCAAAGCTGAGACTGTCACCATAGCGATTCCAGCACGCGTCACAGATTCCGCCCCCTGATGGGTTCGCGTGCAGTGTATCCGCATCCGACCAAAAATGCCGGATAATATGCGTCGGCGTGTCGGCTGCCTTGCAATTGAAACACGGTCCCGAATTGTTCATGACCACCTACCTGGTCGAGCGAGTCGGGCCGGCCCCACTGAGTAGGCAGTGGGGCCGCTCATCGGGCGCTAGCTAGGCGCCACCCAACATCATGCGATTGCGCCATATCATGGAGCGCAACCCTGGCGCGCGCTGCCATTGCGCTGCCAATTGATCTCAGAAAGCCTAAAAAGTGGTCTCCGAAGCACTGCGAACTACGACGAACGGGGACGAACGTACAGCGGCCAGAATTGGCGTCCACACGCCAAAAAGAGCGCACAGCGAGCGGAAAAGTACGGGCCGCAGTGAACGGCGGCGAACGGCATGGGGCTGATTCCTAACCCGCCACATGGTACCATTCAAGACAGTTTTCAAAGGAGTCGCATCATGTTCGTTGTGCGAAGTATGAAGCGCATCCCCGCGCTCGTTCTCTGCCTCGCCTCATTATCTATGAGCAGCGCCCTTGCCGCGTCACCCTCCGCCAACATCGTGCCGGCCGGCACACCTCAGTGGCTCGTCATACCCAAGCTCGGCGTACACGCCTCGGTCGAGCACATCACAATGCTCAACCCACAGGACGTGCATGCTCCATACAAGTGGGAGGACGTCGCCTGGTCATCCTTTGGCCCGCGGCCCGGTCAACATGGCAATGCCACCATTTTCGGCCATGTTGATTCGACGTGCTGTCCTGCCGTCTTCTACCGCCTGCACACCCTCGTCGCGGGTGACCGCTTCGATGTGCTGTACCCTGGTAACCGTGTCCTACCCTTTCGCGTGATGTGGGCAACGACGTACGCAAACAAGGAACTGCCGGTGAAGTGGCTCTATGGCCGCAACCGGAATCGCGGCTTGACGCTGATTACCTGCACCGGCGACTTCCATCGAAATGGAAGCGGGTACGACCACAAATACCTGGTCTATTCTCGCCTTATCTTGCCAAACGGAACTCTGGGCTAAGCGCAGGCCGCGCGTAATCGCGCCGCGGCGCTCTTCACGAGACATATCGCCGCACGAAGAAATCCGCCCGTTCGCGGCAATGCCGCGGCGTCTGTCGCCGTGACGATTTCAGTCCCCCGGATCGAAAGTATCTCGGTAAGCGATGGACGCGGAATCACTGTCCCGCGGCGCCTCGACGTTTACGGACAGGTAATACCTGCTACACACGGCGCGGCTGCACTGGTTGGCGCTGCTACCGGTGGCGCCTGTGGAGCAACCGGATGAACTTGAGGCGCTGGTAGGGACGCCGCTGTCGCCTGCGCTACCGGTCGGGAAGGCGGCGACACAGGACGTGTCACGGGCTGCTGGACTGGACGCTGCACCACCGGCTGTGTCTGCGCTGGAGGCCGAACCACCGGTGGTTGTTGCTGGACCGGAACCACTGGTTGTTGCCGGGCCGGAACCACTGGTTGCTGCTGGGCCGGAACCACTGGTTGTTGCTGGACCGAAATCACTGGTTGTTGCCGGACCGGAACCACTGGTTGTTGCCGGACCGGAACCACTGGTTGTTGCCGGACCGGAACCACTGGTTGGGCGGGTTGCTGCGATATTACGGGATTCTGCGCAACAGGAATCTGTGGCACCGCGGTCGGGCTCACATGTTTTCGGATCGGTATCAGGTGTGTGAGGGCTGGGGCGGGAATGTACAGCTGACGGGACACTGAGAAGGCTCCTCGCCTGCTTCCTTGCCGAGCGGCTACTGTCCAACGGTATGTCCCAAAGTGCAGTGGCAAGGAGAGACAGATGCCTGGCACCCCAATGGGGCTGCCGCCGGCAAATCGGAAGTAATACGACTGCGCGCCCTTCACCGCCCCCCAGCAGAACTTGATCGCGCCTGGCTTCAGAACAGCGCCTGGAGCCGGCAATTGAAGCAAAGGTGTGGCAAGTGGTGGGATGCGCACTGAGAAGCTCTCGCGGGCTGAATACGGCCACCACACACCTTGCACGGCTGCCTGAACTTTCCAGCCATAGTCCGCCGGACCACGCATGCGAAAGTGATACGCATTGGTCAGTGGCAACACCTCGACAGACTGTGCGGCGCTCGTCTGACCGCCATCACGAGTTACCGCGACACGCGTAACCAACAAGCGATAGTTAGAAGCTCCGGCAATCTTTGACCACCGCATTGTGATACTCCGGCCAGACACGAACGTTCCACCGTCGCGCGCCCCTGCCACCCTGAGTTGACTGGGCGCCACGGGATTCAGCACCTGCTTGGTTGGGCTGCCGAGCATCGTGTGAAACACGAAGAGACCCACCATCGCGAGCATCAAGAGCACCAATACCGGAGCGGCAACACGGGCGGCCGGCCCAAACCGCCGAAATCGGACCGCATCTTCCTGGTCATAATCCGAATGCTCAAGCGGCACTGCCCGCTGACGTGGGTGGACCTCTTCTCTCGACAGGGCGCCGGTCACGCTCGCGAGAGCAAATCCATTCAGTGCGTCACCTCGGACCGACTCCGGAAGCGCCGGCAGTTTTCCCTTGGACGGCCCCGGCGAGCGAGCGATATACAGCGGCTCGCCGCGCGCCGCTCGCACGTCCTGCGAAGGAGGCGCTTTCTCTCTTGCAGCGGGAACAACAGGCGAGGCCGCCTCGGGGTCGACGGTGTATCTTGCGGGTTTGGACTCCGATTTCGGTCCGCGATCGGGTTTGGCGAGCGCCGCTTCGGGGACAGGCAGCGCTGCTAAGTCATGTTCCAGCTCCGTCAAAGTTTGATAACGGCGAGCCGGATCGATCGCAATCGCCTTCAAAATCACGAGATCCCAATCAGACGGAACCTGGGCCGTGATGTCACTCGGCGGCACCTCGTCCTCGAGGAAACTCCGAAACGCGATACCAACTGCATCGTT
>JAABUZ0100003720.1_pt1 | contig 22052 bp, 19 predicted proteins | sample 5562091 | NCBI WGS metagenome assembly JAABUZ01 (sample SAMN12813069, study PRJNA571459) | rock metagenome | isolation source: Antarctica rocks | place: Antarctica: Victoria Land, Linnaeus Terrace sud | collected 2015-12-21
GCAGTTTGTCCCAGACAAGATTGTATTTCTGGCTCCACGTGCCGGATTTATCGAACGCCAGCTTGTAGTGATCACCGTCAATCGCTAACTGCTGCCATTTTTTCGCGAACTGACCGGCAAGATCCCGATACTGTTTCGCTTCATTCTTATGCCCCGTCATCTCGGCCAGTTGACCATAGGAAGCTAACGCCAGGATCGCTTTAATCGACAGATTCGCGTTGTGCGCTAAATGGCCCGCGAAGTCATCCGTGGAAAGCTGATTTTCCGGGTCCAGCCCTTTCTCTTTCAAATACTCAGCCCACTTTGTCAAATCCGGCCAATACCCCTGCGCAAACTGGGCGTTCCCTTCGACACGCGCCAAAGCGGCCAGCAAGATCAGCATGTTGCCGCTTTCTTCCACCGGCATCTGGTTTTCTTCCGTGCGTTCGCCTCCGCCATAGACTTGCCCATTCGCCTGCGGATAGGTGCCCAAATCGTGCGGAGCAAACGGCCACTTCCAACGGCCCATGCGGGCATAATCGAGCACCGGCTCAAGTTGCGCTTTCAACAACACCGGATTAAACAGAAGCGCAAACGGCGCAGCCGGATAAATGACGTCAACTGTGGCGATACAGCCATTGCTGAAATTTTCCTTGGGAAAGAACAGAGGCGTTCCATCAATGTCGGCGACCAGCTTGTAAGCCGCCAGCGTTTGCCGGTAAGCCAGCGTAGCGATGCGCGCATACTCTTCGCCTCCCGCTTTTTGTAAATCGCCCATCAGTTCCTTGTCGAAACTCTCGCTGCGGCGAAGCAGGGAATCGTGGTCGCGGCGTCCGTCACGCAGCAAAGATGCCGCGTCCGCGCCATGCCGTCTCCACCACGGTCTTTCCTCGCGATGAAAGTATTCAATCGAATAAAGATCGTCATAAGCAATCATCAGGTACCGCGAGACAGGCTGCGCGCCCACTGTTCCCAGATCAATGCTGAATGCAATGGCATCGTACGCGTAGCGTCCGGAATTCGCTCCTTCGGAGAAGTCATCGGACTGCGGCAGCCGTCCCGTGTTTTCGAAGGCAGCATGGGCTTCTTGATGCGGCATGGCTGCCTCGGAAACGCCGTCCTGCTTATCGGCGGTCAGATAAAGATAGCCCCAGTCAATCCGCAGATCATCGCCGCGCTTGGCCAGAACCGGCTGCGCTCGCGAGCCCATCCGAAGAACCGGCTGCCCATCGGACAAATAACGCGCTGACCAGACTGCCTCATCCGGCGTGTTGACAACAATATCGGAAGCGGCGTCGAAGTAAACGGCCACGGCATGAGATCCTCCGTCGCTGGAAGCAACGCTCCAGTCGATGTAAGTCAAGGGTCGTGACAGAACATCAAGATCATCCGGTAATGCCGGCGTCAAAAACGTCAAGCCGACGTTCACGCCAGCTCCGGCAAACTGGTAAATCGTGCGGGTCGGCGTGACCTGCAGGCTGGTCTGCTCCAAAACGGGAGGCTGCTGGCCGCGATCCCGCCCCATCAGGCGATAAGTCTTGCCATCGATACGGGCGAACGCCGACAAACGGTTGGGCTTGCCGGTCCAATGGTCCGTTTCTTTCTCGTTGAGGCGGTCGGACAAGGACCAGATGCTGAAATACGGATCGTGAGCGATCAGGGGAACCGCCGGAGGCCGCAAAGGCGCAAGCGCCTGCGCGAACGACAAACAGGCGGAAACAGCGAAAAGAAGAACCGCACGCGTGTGGTGATTCCGTATTCTCATAACCAGCTTTCAATTGTATGCCGTAGCATACGATGTCTGTATAGAATGCCGTCTCAGACCTACGATGCGCTCGTGATCGGCGCCGGTATCGTTGGTATTGCTTGCGCCAAGGAACTGGCGGATGTCGGCATGCGCGTGGCTGTTTGCGAGCAGAATGAGTATGTCGGCGGCGGCGCTACCGCGGCGGGCATGGGACATATCGCGGTGATGGACGATTCCGAAGCGCAGTTTGCCTTGACCAGCTATTCACAAGCGCTTTGGAAACAGCTCTCGGACGAACTCCCGAAAGAAGCAGAGTATTTGCCCTGCGGCTCCTTATGGGTGGCGGCGGATGAAGAAGAATTTGCCGAGGTTCAGCGCAAATATCGCTTTTATACGGAGCGGAACATCCCCGTTGAGATCCTTGACACGAAAGGGGTGGCGGAAGCGGAACCGAACCTGCGAAATGGCATGGCGGGCGCTCTCCTGATGTCCGCCGATAGCGTTTGTTATCCGCCGTGCGCGGCCCGCTACCTGGCGGAAAAGTTGATTGCCGCCGAAGGTAAAATCTTCCTGAGCAACACGGTTGTTTCTCTATCGGATACAGGAGCAGTTATGAAGGACGGTGCCGCCGTCGCTGCGGGAATAACAGTTGTTGCCGCAGGCGCCGCGATGAGGCATCTGCTTCCTGGGCTGGAAGTTCATCCGCGCAAGGGGCATCTGCTTATCACAGATCGTTATCCGGGCTTTTTGCATCATCAATTGATCGAGCTCGGCTATTTGAAAAGCGCGCACGCAACGGCTACTGATTCGGTAGCCTTCAACGCGCAACCACGAGTAACCGGTCAAATTCTGATTGGTTCGTCGCGCCAATATGGAATCGAAGATCCTGTGGTTGAGCAGGGCATACTCCGCAACATGCTCCAGCGCGCGATTGAGTACATGCCAGCGATAGAAAATTTATCTGCCCTGCGCGCCTGGACCGGATTCCGCGCCGCCACGCCGGATAAGCTGCCTCTGATTGGTCTTTGTCCTGGTTACAGGAACATTTATCTCGCCGGTGGGCACGAAGGTCTTGGCATTTCGACTTCTCTGGCGACGGCGCGTCTGCTGGTTGACCGGATTTTCCAGCGGCCTTCCTTCATCGACCGGGCGCCTTACGAGCCTGGCAGAAGCTTCGCCCACCATGCCTGAACGCGTAACGGTCAAAGTGAACGGCAAAGAAATCAAAGTGCCTTCGGAAACAAGCATTGCGGCTGCCGTTGTTCTCGCGGGAGAATGGGCGTTTCGCGCCTCCGTCACGGGCCAACCCCGGGGAGCGCTCTGCGGAATGGGTATCTGCTTCGAATGCCGCGGCACGGTGAATGGCCGTCCGAACCGCCGTACTTGTCAGACGATGGTTCGCGAGGGCATGGACATTCAAACTTCGTGAGCCAAGTTCCACAAGATGTGCTGATTGTCGGGGCCGGAGCCGCCGGAATGGCGGCAGCGGTACGCGCGCACGAAGCGGGAGCGCGTGTCACAATCATCGACGACAATCCCGGCCTCGGAGGCCAGATCTGGCGTGGCGGAGAGCGGACGCGGCATAACAGGCAATCGGCGCGCTGGTTCTCCCGATTCCGGGCCGCTGCTGTCCCTATCATCAGGAGCACTCAGGTCATCTCGGCCAACAGCAATAGGAGAACGCTGCTGCTGGAAACTCCTGAAGAAGCGCTGGAGATGAGCTTTCGTAAATTAATACTGGCTACCGGCTCGCGTGAAGTCTTCCTGCCGTTTCCCGGCTGGACGCTGCCCGGCATCATGGGTGTCGGCGGCTTGCAGGCGCTGGCGAAATCCGGCTTGCCGATTGCGGGAAAATCGGTCGTTGTCGCCGGAAGCGGACCGCTGCTGCTGGCGTTGGCCGCCTACCTGCGCACGCATGGCGCGCGCGTAAAGCTTATCGCCGAACAGGCAGGCAAAGGCGCAGTCGCGCGATTTGCGTTTCGGCTTCTTCGCCATCCGGAAAAAATCGCGCAAGCCGTTGCCCTGCAATCTTCCCTGCTGGGCATTCCTTACCGGCAGGGCTGCTGGGTGGAAGCGGCCGAGGGCAATGGCCGTGTTGAGCGTCTGCGCCTCCGTCAAGGCCGCAAAACTTGGACGGAAGAATGCGATTACGCCGCTGTTGGTTACGGACTCATTCCGAGTTCAGAGCTGGCGGCTCTCCTCAAGTGCCAACTATCAGGACAAGCCGTTGTTGTTGACGAGCGGCAGCAAACATCTGTTGAAGGCATTTTCTGCGCGGGTGAGTGTACCGGCATCGGCGGCGTTGATCTTGCCTTGATTGAAGGTGAAATCGCGGGCTATGCCGCCGCCGGACAGTTTGACCGCGCCCGCGCCTTATTTGCGAAGCGCGATAAAGCCCGCCGTTTTTCCCGTGCCCTCCACTCCGCCTTCAGCTTGCGGCCGGAACTGAAGCAACTTCCGCAAGCCGACACAATCGTATGCCGCTGCGAGGATATTACTTTCGGGAAACTGGAAAAGATCCCGTCGTTTCGCGCTGCCAAGCTCTATACTCGCTGCGGCATGGGGCCGTGTCAGGGCCGCGTGTGCGGACCGGCCACGGCTTTTCTTTTTGGATGGAGCGCCGATTCCATCCGTCCGCCCATCTTTCCGGCGCGCGTCGGCACTTTGACATAGGAGACACCCATAGCAGAATGAAAAGCATGAACTGGCAAGGCGTAATACCCGCGATCACGACACCTTTCAATGAGGATCTTTCGGTTGACCACGGCTTTTTGGCGGAGCACTGCAACTGGCTAATTGAGAACGGGTGCAAGGGCGTGGTGGCGCTCGGTTCTCTCGGCGAAGGCGCAACCCTGACGCTTGCCGAAAAGAATCAAGTGCTGGAAACGTGCTTGAAAGCTATAGGCAACCGTGCGCCCGTCGTTGCGGGAATTTCGTCGCTCAGCACTGCGGAAGCTGTTGCCACTGCGAAATCGGCGGAAACGGTGGGATGCCATGGCCTGATGGTACTTCCGCCTTATGTCTACATCGGGGACTGGCGCGAAATGAAATCGCATGTGAGCGCGATCTTTTCCGTCACGGGCCTTTCATGCATGCTGTACAACAATCCGATTGCCTACACGACCGACTTTCTCCCGGCGCATGTATGTGAGCTATTGAGCGAGCATCCCAACCTGCACGCGATCAAGGAATCGAGCGCCGATGTGCGGCGTATCACTGAGTTGCGCGCGTTGGCAGGCGACCAACTGCGGATTTTCTGCGGCGTTGATGACGCCATTGTGGAAGCGGTTTACGCAGGAGCGGTAGGCTGGATTGCTGGGCTGGCGAATGCGTTTCCGAAGGAATCGGTTGAGCTGTTTAAGCTTGCTGTAAACGGTGAGACGCAAAAAGCATTTGACTTATACAAGTGGTTCCTTCCCCTGCTGCGCATGGACACCGTTCCTAAGTTTGTGCAACTGATTAAGCTGGTGCAGGAGAAGGCTGGCAGGGGTAGCCGGCGCGTTCGTCCTCCGCGTCTGGTTCTAACCGGCCAGGAACTGGCGGAAGCGGAAAAGACCATGGCGGAATGCTCTACGGCGCGCGGCAAAGATTGAACGCAGCCTGCTCATTTCAGCCGCAGAACGAAGTCCGCCGCCGGAGGGCCGGGCAGAAATTGAAAGGGCAGGCCAAACGGTGTTGCCTCTCCGGTGTCGCCTCGCCTTCCCACGCTTCTTGTGTCCTGCGAGACCAGCTTCGTTACACGCCGGAATTGACGGTATGCATCGTAAGCCCCCATCGGATTCATTACCGCCGCGTACGTTTCCCAGCCAAGCGACGCAAACTCGTAGGCGAGCCGTGCTCGCTCCGCGAAAGTCAGCGACTCCTTCCCAAGTTTCGCCGTATCGTAACCGATGGTGTAGGCAACCAGGTGAGTGTATTGGTTCGCGAAGCGGCGGGCGCCGGGACCTTGCGGCGGAACTTCCAGAGCAAGATGAAGAGGTTCTATCCAAAGCTTGCGAGTCTTGTTGCGATCGCCGATAAGTTCAAGGTGGAGATATTCATCCTTAGTTTCCAACTTGCGAATCTTTTCAGAAAGAGCTTTGTGCTTGCGCGGTTCATAGGTCGAAAGTTCCGTTATGCTGATTCCGTCACGTACCATATCGACACGGGAAAATTGAACGCGGCGATTTTTCTTTTGTTTCTCATCTCCGGGAGAGTGTGGGTAGATAGCGCCATAGAACGAAAGAGTTGCTCCTGCTGCCGCCAGCGACCTGCCGTGCCATTCGGCTTGTGAAAAGTCATTCCGCTGCATGGCCAGCAGCGCGCCGAGCGTTTGCGCCTCGGGAGCAAGGGGATGAATTGCGGCAGCTTCGTAAAGACTCTTGGCGCACTGCTCCATCTGGTTCAGAGCGTAATGCTTGTGCGCGAGTTCGCCTTCAATTAAATGGCGCCGGAGAAGGATCTCCAGAGGCCGGCGCGCCGCAGCAATGGCGGCGACATACTGGGTTTCGCGCTCTTGTTTGCTGTCGAGCGCCGCCCGCGCTTCGGCGCGCAGCGATTCTTCGGGCGCGTTCAGAAGAGCCGTCCAGGCTGTCGCGGCGGCTTGTCCGTCTCCGAGCGCTTCGGCAAGCAGGGCGAGTTGATGATTGGATTCCGAAAACGACGGGAGCGCCGTCGCTGCTTTCGCGTAGCTGCTTATGGCCGCCTGGAACTGCTGGCGGGATGCTTGTCCGAGAGCTTGCGCGTGAAGCTGGCGCACGGACTTTCCTTCCTGCCCCGGCAGATCCGCCAAAGCTTTCATCAGGAGAGCAAAGGACCTGCGCTGCTCGTCGGCTTCGTCCGATGGCAGTTGAGCGCTTTCCAGAAGACGCGCCCCTTCGTCAAAGCGTCCTGCCAAGGCTGCGCAAAAGCCTCGATTAATGCGCAGGGGAGCCGAGTCCGGGAGGGCGCTTGGCGGCAGCCCGGAGATGACTGAGCATGTATTTTCAGTCCTGTTCTCCTCGCGGTCTCCGGAACTGAGCCAACGCCCGCGCTCGATCAGAATATTTTTATTGACCTGCTCAAACGAGCTTTCGGCGGTAGTGGTCTGAAGGACAACTTTGGAGAGAGTCGGCGCCGGGGAACTCTCGCGCCAGGCGCTTAAAAGGGAGACAAGGCGAAGCCGAGTCTGCTCATTCGAACTTTGCGCGGCCGCCTTTGAGAGAATTTCTTCAGCGTCCGCGAATCTTTCTTTCTGGCGCAGCACGAGGGCCAGGTCATAGAGAACGGTCGCGTTGCCGGGCTGGAGTTGCTGGGCCTGCCGCAGCGAGGCTTCCGCGGACGACCAGTCATTCTTGCGCCAAGCCCGTTCCGCGGAACCAAGTAAAGAACGGACGTGCTCACGGTCTTGTGTGTCGAGCCGCTCCAGCGCCTTCTCCGCGTCTTTGGTGAACATTTGCGTTTCGGCTTGGAGGTAGAGTTGGCGAGCCGCGAAAGTGTTGCCTCCTTTTTCCTGAGCGGCAGCTTCGGCGACGAGCTTTTTAGCGGCGGCTTCTCGCGCTTTTCGCTGCTGCTTGGCGGGATCAGCGGCGCTTATTCCCACGGAGGTCAGCAGCAGGACAGCGATGGATTTTTGCAACAGAGACATGACAAAATTTCTTTTGCTATGGCAATTTTTGTTCCATCATTGAATACGGTAGCGGCAAGCAGCAATTGACCTGCGCTGCCTCCTACTGGTTATCTGATCTGCTCACGCCGGTTAACTAAATGGTTTTCAGTTTTGCTAGTGTTGACAAAGTGCGGGTCTTGGCGAAATATCCATCAACTGCGAAGGCAGCGTTTCGAACACTAGTGTACGCCTTTGTAGCGACCACCTATCTTTCCGCGCATGACATCATCACGACAAAGCTTACGTTCAGCCGGGATGTTTATAGAATTTTCGTGAACCGCTGCCTTGCTTGTCATCGAGCTGGTTCCGCCATTCCTTTGACCACTTATGAGGAAGTCAGGCCGTGGGCGGTGTCCATTAAGGAACAGGTGCTTTCACGGTCAATGCCGCCCTGGGGAGCGGTGAAAGGTTTTGGAGATTTGTCGCCGGATCACGCTCTCAGTCAGGAGGAGATTATGATTGTGGCGGCTTGGGTGATCGGCGGCGCTCCCCAAGGGAATCCCGCGCTGCTGCCGAAACAGGCAGCAGGCACAAAAGGGTCCGCCGCAATACCGGTAAAAGATGGCGTGGTGGTGGAGACGCGGAAGGAGTTGCAAGCCCCGTTGCAAGCGGCTGGCCTACGGCCTTTGACGGACCAAATGGTGGAATCGGCGCGCATTGTGGCGAGACTGCCGGATGGACGGATCGAGCCGTTGGTGTGGCTGTACCACTTCGATCCGAAATTAGGACGCGCGTTTACGTTTCGCAGGCCGCTGGAGTTGCCGCGTCAAACGATTATTGAATCGTCCGAACCCCTGCGGTTTGCGATTGAGATTGCAAACACTGCGGTATCAATGCGGCCTTAATTGGCTAGCCTTCGTTTAGACTTGTTTCATCCAAAAACGACGAGCTCCTTTTCCGCGCTGGACGGTAAGGCACGAAAAGAATCGTCGCGACGGTGTTCCAGTATCAAAGCAATAGCTTCGCGAAGATTACCTAGACATTCTTCGCGTGTCTTACCTTGGCCGTTTGCTCCGGGAACTTCGGCACAGTAGGCCACATGCCACGGACCATCCCGCTCCACAATGGCAGTGAACTCGTTACGCATAATCACAGTGTAACGTCCTTCTGAGTTACTCTCATAGGCATACAGAGTTCCTTTATAAAGCTCTGACAGGAATCGTGAAGACGGTGGTGTTGACGGTGTTTTCACGCTGAAATTGCGTCCAGAGGCGGTAAAGGCCGGTGCGCGGGAAGATGACGTTGAACTGCATGGTGGTTGATTTGCCGTCCGCCAGAAAGGGATGGATATGCAGCAGGTCAATCAGGTCGGCGCTGGCGGTCAGCATGTGGGCCCATGCTCCTAGATAGGGCTGGAGCCCGGTAATGGGGTCGAGCGTGAAAAATAGTTTTGTTTCCAGGCCGGCGATGGGCTGCTCCGGTTCGAGGCGCAGGCTGGCCGTGAGATTGGCAGATTGGCAGGGGGCAAGCGAAGGGGCAAGGCGCGCTGGCGCGCTTTTTCCGGCGGCGAATATTGTGCCTACGGCGAGTTGCGGCACGGAGCCGGACGGGTAGAAATCGGCCAGGAGGCGGTACATGCCTCCGTAGGGCAATTTGACCTTCTGTTGGAACGAGCCGTCAGATTGAGCCGTTGGGTGGAGATGCGCGAAAAATTCGAGGTTCTCGCTGACGACGAAGAGATGAATCAGCTTTTCGTGAACAAGCTCGAATTGCTTGACGCTCCCTTTGGTTGACGGGTTCAGAACGCGGAGCGTTAAAGTCGCCGTGTCTCCGGCGCGCAGCAGTTCCGGTGATTGTGAAATCTCCAGCGGGTACTCCACGCGGTCGGGAACGCCCAACACTAATTTCATGCCGCATTTAGGACAGGCACCGGGCTGGTCCGAGCGGTAATCGGGGTCCATGGGGCAGACCCAGTCTTTATCGGGCGGCGTGTTGTCCGTTGGCTTTTGCCCGGCAAAGCTGAGAGCGCTGGCCGTTAATAGGCCCAGGCAGTGACGGCGATGAAACAGCGGCGCGGGCAACTAGACCTTCTGAAGCCTACTGACGCGGCCTACTTCCACCCATTCGACGACGTAGATATTGCCTGCGTGATCGAAACAGGCTCCATGGGGACAAACGAACTTGCCGGGCGTGAAATGGTCACGGGTGAGTTTGCGGGTTTCCATATAGTTGCTGGTGGAATCGTCGCCGAGTTGGGTGATGATCTTGTTGTTGCGGTCCAGTAGCGTGACACGCGCGAAGAGGTCGGGAAGAACGACATCTCCGTTTTTGTAGACGTTGAAGTGGCAAGGGGCGGGCGTGCCGTAGATGAAGTCGATGTGCTTGCCTTCGAGCGTGAACCGCTGGATGCGTTTATTAGTACGGTCGGCAACGGTGAGGATCGGTTGGGAATCTCGCGTATCCACCATGATGCCGTGGGGACAGAGCAGTTGACCGGCTTCCTTGCCGGGGCCGCCGAAGGTTCGGATGTAGTGGCCGTCTGAGTTGTATTGATTGATGTAGCTGGAGCCGTAGCCGTCAGCGACATAGATATCTCCGTTGGGAGCAATAGCCAGATTGGTGGGGCTGTACTTGATGGGCTTGCCGTCGGGACCGGGCTTCGCGTAAGGTTCGGCTTCGGTGGGATAACCGAGAGTGAATACTTCTTCGCCGTCGAGCGTGGTTTTGACGACGAGCGCGCGCTTGGTGTCGCACAAATACAAAAACTCATTGCTGCCTTCGCGCCGAATTGTAAGGCCGTGCGCTCCGCCTTTGAATTGCTTGCCCCAGCTTTTGACGAATTTTCCGTCGCCGTCGAAGATCACCATGGTATCCGCTTTCTCGCTGGTGGCGAATACGGTGTGGTGAATGTAGATGTGGCCTTGCGAGTCTTCGCACACGCCGTGGGTATTGCCGTACTGAATGTCGGCGGGCAGCTGGCCCCAGTCGTGGGTGACTTCGTAGGTGTGATCGCCCGTGCCGAGAACTGGCTTTTTACTGCCGGATTTATTTTGCGCGCCCAGGATGAGAGGCGCGGCAAGGCCGGTGCTGAATCGACGGAGGAAGGTACGACGTGAGTTGGACATAGTAGCTATTGACGCTCGGCTAAAGCGGTTTCGTTCTTTTCTTCAACGGGCTTAAGATCAGCGTAGGCCAGCCAGAAGCCCATCATTTCTTCGTTGCTCGGTTCACCCCAACGGATGGACTTCGACGGGTCGGGATTAAGCGGATTGTTGGGTGAATTGTCGAAGTAGGCGGTTGTGACCAGCTTTGTGCCCTTGGGGAGCACGAATTGTTTTTTCAGGAAGTACGTTTCCTGCCAGCGGAAGTCGTACTTGGGAACGTTGAAGATGGTTTCATGATGGCCGTCGGGGTAGATGGCCTCGGTGGTCATGCTTTTGCCCCGGAAGTGCATGTGCGCGGTATAAGCCACGGCTTGGACGTCATTCGGCAGGACATAGCAGGAAGTTACTTTGTGGTTGCCGTCACCGGGCGGGATAAGAAACCAGTTGTTCCAGATTTCGTATTGCGCGACTTCATGATGGACCGGTTCCTTTGCAAAGACGAGGCCGATGCTGGTGCGATCCTTGACCTGTTCATTCAGGCGATTGCTGTAATGAACCTGGAATTGGAGATAAGATCCGGATGGAATCTTCAAAGCGTAACCAGGAGGCCGAACTTCCGCTAAGTGGCCGGGCAGATAGATGCCGGGAACGTGATTGACGTCACCGCTCGACGAGTTGTGGATTGCGCTATTCGTGCTCGGCGAACAGCCGTCATCAATCATAGGCGCATCCGGTTTGAGATGGTTTACCTTGCCGGTTCGGAAGTGGAATTGGTCAACTTCTTCGACGGCGTGCTGCCTTTTCGGAACGGTATCGGCGCTGACCACGCTAACAGTGGCGTGATGAACAACGCGACGGTCGCCGGGCGCTACTTCAGCGGCTTGAATCCACTTATCTTGCGTAAAGTTGGTTGGTACATAAATGTATTCGTAGTCGTCCTGGTTGCCGGCCGCAACGGTTGTTTCAGGAATGGAGAGGACGAGATCGGGCTTAATATGCCAACCGTCCTTGAAAACAGGCGCGGGGGGAAGATCCTTCGGATCGCCTTCCTTTGCTCCGGTTTTGACCCACGCTTCAATCGTGGCGATGTCTTTATTGGAAAGACGAGGGTCGTTTAAGAATTCACCCACGTGCGGATCGGCGTGCCAGGGCGGCATGACGCGCTGAACCACCGCTTGACGAACGGCCGCTGCCCAGGGACGCGCCTCGCGATAAGTCATGAGGGACATGGGCGCGATGTCGTTGGGGTGATGGCAGACCACGCAATTCCCATAAAGAATAGGCGCTACGTCTTTGTTGAACGTAACGATTTTCGGCTTGGCCGCTTCCCGCGCTTGCAATGCGAACACGGAAGCGAGCAGCAAGGCGGGTAGGAAACAGCGTTTTTGCATATCAACTTGGAGCCGCTTGGACTTACAATTATGCCGGTGCTTCGTCGCGGCGGGGCTAAGGCTAGTCTATATCAAAATGTACTAAGCTTGCAGAGTTATCATGGCGGCGCTGGCGGCGGGAACATGCAGGCGGCAGTCGCGGCCCTGTGTTCGTAACTGTTCAATGCGTATCGGTTTCCATTGCCCGTCCGGAGTGACGGCTGAGCCGCCTAGAGCAACGCCTTCCTTGCTTTCGAGCGATGGACCGGTTAGCCGCAAGACATGGGCGCTTCTGGCGCGCTGTCCGGTTGTGACTATTACATCCGCGTTGCGGGATTGTTCTTTGTTGATCACGGTGAGCGTGATCTGTTTTTGATTGCCGAGCACCGCATAAGCGGTGAGGTTTGCGCCTGCCGGATCGTAGTTCGCGGCGACCCGTTGCCCTTGGCTCGCTCCCGCGAAGGCCAGCATGCCGTAGTATTCGGGTTTAGCCGTGTAGGTCCCATGTTCGTCATCTCCGATGGGAGAGTAGGAACTGATGAACCCAAGCTGGTTGACTCCGGTTTCCATGTTGACTCCGGCAGCGCCCGCCTCGGCGAGCTTGAACATGAAGTCGAGCACCCACAGCGCGGCGCCGAAAGTGTCGCTCACGCCCGGCTTGCCGCCCCCGCAAAAAGAGTTGGTTTCGCAGATGCGATACGGAACACGCGAAGAGGCTGTGGTGGCTTTGAGCTTTTCCCCCAAGGGCAGGAGCTTCGGGTCGGGATAGAGGAGCTTGTCCAGCGTGCTGGCGGGGTTAGCGCATTCACGGTAGTAGTGATGGGTCAGCAGCTTTATATCGCTGCCTTCATCGGCGGCAAAGCGGGTCACCCAGTCAGTAGCGACCGCGGCGTCCGGTCCGGCAAAGGGCGCATTCGGCAGTTTGGCGCGGACGACGGATTTATAGCGGCGATACTCTTTCAAGTAATCTTCGTAGCTGTAGCCTTTTGGTTTATGTCCTTCGTGGCTGAATAGATCCGGTTCGTTTCCGATTTCGAAGGCCAGGAGATTGCTTTTGGCTATGGCGTCTACGGCTCCAGCTTCCTCAATGGCTTGCTGTTCGGTGCCGCTGCCGAGGTTGATGCCCCAGATGAGCTTCCAGCCAGTGGCGTCGAGAAAAGTTCCCAGTTCTTTCAAGTTGGCTTCATTGATTAGCGTTGCTTTCGGAGAGGAAACGGCTTCGCCGGAAGGTGAAAATCCGGAGTAGTCGGAGGTGTTGCCGCCGATTCGAATTACGCCCCGGGTTCCCAGCGTGCGCACGAGTTGCACGTACGTGTGATCCGTAGCGCTGAGAAGGCCTGGCCTTGCCACGGATGAGATTTCATAGCCGAGCCCGGTGAAGTCAGGCGGAATTTCTCCAAGCGCGCGTTCCGGGTTTATATTGATGGAAACCAGTTGCGCGCTGCCTGCTGTGTCTTTACCGGGGTTGGACGTTTGCGCGGTGATCGACAGCGCGGCAAAATTACTCAGGCTGAGAAGGAAGTGGCGACGATCCATGCGTTCAACTGTAATAAACTCATCGGAGCAAGTGAAAAAATTCGCCCTTTTCCTTCTTTCCTTTGTGGCTTCAGGTCAGCCGTTGCAGTTTGGCAACACGCTGGTTCAGGTCGGTATTCAGGAGGGGAGCCCTACGCTTTGGACACTGAGTTCGCGCGCTACGACCCGCTCGTATGGGTTTACTCCGCCGGTTTTTGAGATTGATGGGCAGCGTCGGGCAGCGGTACTGAGCGGATTACGGGAGACGGATGTCCGGCAGGTGGGGAGTGGGATTACGGAGCATCGTTTCAGCGGAAATTTCACTCATGATCCGGGTGCGTCACTACAACTGGTCTTCCGGGTGGCTCCGAACAGTCCGGTCGTTCGATTTTGCTATCGTTTGCGGTTCTCTCAGCCGAGAGCTTTGACGGGCAAGGCCGACGATTTGGAGTATCTGAGCGCTTCGTTTCGTTCGCTGCCGCGCGTTACAGAGGTGCGGCTTTCGGAGTTCAATGAGATCACCCATAGCTACACTCCTGCAGAGCGCAGGGTGCCGGACAGCTCCTTTGCTGACAATTTGCCGTCCATGGGGCCGATAGTGGTCGGCGAGACCGCGGAGGGAGCTACATTGTTGCTGGCTTATGAGCATGGCTCGACAACGCCGGATGCGTTTTTGCAATTTCAGTTAACTCCATCACGCCAAGTTTCCTTGCGGGCGGTGAAGGGCAATTATGTGCCGGGGCAAAAAGTGACGGAGTACCAAACGGTGTGGATGGACGCGGGTATGACTACGGGCGGCCTTGATTCGGCGGCTGCGGCGTTCCGCGCGCATGTTTTACGGTGGATGAACCCGCAAGGGGAGAGCAGGCGGCCTTACATTTTTTACAACACCTGGAACTTTCAAGAGCGGAATAAGTGGTGGAATGGGAAACCGTATCTGGCTTCGATGACGACGGAGCGAATGCTGGCCGAGATTGACGTGGCTCATCGCATGGGCATTGAAGTGTTCGTGATGGACACGGGCTGGTATGAGAAGACGGGTGATTGGGAAGTGTCGCGCGCCCGGTTTCCCGAGGGATTGAAGCCCATCCGTGAACGATTGGACCAGTACGGCATGAAGCTTGGATTGTGGTTTAATCCCACGGCGGCGGCTGTTTCAAGCCGTATGTATCAGGCCCATACAAATGCTGTCAGGAGTTGGAAGGGGCGGCAGGGGAAACCTGCTCCTATTTGGGAAACGGAGGAAAGTTATCCGATGTGCCTGGTCAGCGGCTATGCGGATGCGTTCGCGGATGAGTTGATTCGTGTTGCCAAAGAGTACGGGGTGCGCTATTTCAAGTGGGATGCCATCGGGCAGTATGGGTGCGATTCGCCTGAACACGCGCATGGCGCGGCGGTTAATACTCCCGAAGAGCGAGCGGATTCCTATGCGTTTCAACTTCCGTTAGCCATGGCGCGGGTGGTTCGGAAAGTGACGGAGGCTTACCCGGATGCGATTGTTGACTTTGACGTGACGGAGTCGGGGCGGGCTTTTGGGCTGAGTTTTCTATCGGCGGGCAAATATTTTCTGATCAACAATGGGCCGTATCTTTTCAACTATGATCTTCCGTTAAACAAAGAGACGCAGAATTGGAACTTGTTTTTTTATCCGGGACCGGCGCGTACCTGGATCTGCCGCACTCCGCTTGCGTATGATCGCTGGATTCCGTCTGTTTTGCTGCTGACGCACTATCTTCCCGATAATCCGAAATCCTCTCAAATGGTGAACATGGCCAGTTTGGTGCTCGGGCAGAACGGAATTTGGGGTGATTTGCCCAAGGTGTCGGCGGAAGGTGTTGAGCTGATTTCCACGGTGCTTGGCAAATACAAGCAGGTGCGGGAGGAAATGGCCGGCAGCTTTCCCGTGCGCTCCGGGGCGGTAGCGGGAACGCCTGAGATTCACGAGAAAATACGAACGGAAACCGGGCGGGGCGGCGTGGTGGTTTTTGCCCATGGCCGGGGGCGTTTTATTTATGTGACTCAGGGCAAGCCTGTCCGAACTTGGTGGGCGACCGAGGGAGCAGAGGTGCGGTTTGATGCGGCGGGACATGCGGTGATCAGCGCTGACACGAACGACGGGGCTGCGCTGGTGTTTTTTGGCGCGAAGTAAATAAAACCGATTTTGGCAACGGCCATTGAGCTCGACTTTAAAGATTATAAAAGGGCCAAAGTCGAGCTGATAAGCCGGGTAGTGCGCTAAATGTGTGTTGCTGAGATTAGGATTCGGCTAATTAACCAACCGAGAGATGACAGGAATTTCTCTCTGTTGTGTTGAGTCGGGTGGCTTGCGTTGTGGAATCGTCGCCAGTAGGCTTGGCACAATTCTGTCTAGCACATTCTTAATACCCTCGATCCAATCCAATTGACTCGGAACCGGGAAGCGAACCCAGCGATGACTGGAGAATTCGCGCTTATTTAAACGAACTCGTCCTTCTCCTGCGATACAGAGGAAACGGATACCCGGGATGATCCGCCCATCGCTCGGTACCAGAATTTTATAAGTCTCCAAGAAGTCAAAAACCTCGACTTCAATGCTGAATTCCTCGAAGATTTGACGCTTAATCGCATCTAAACAACCTTCTCCGCTCCGAACCTGACCACCCCCGCATTCCCACTTGCCGGGATAAAGTGAGCGTTCGCGTGTTCGCTTGGCAATTAACACTTCCCACTCATTGCCCTTGGGTCGTACACAAACACCCGCAACATGCGCTTCAATGGCTTCTTGCTGGTCTTCCCTGATACGGGCGTAGTTGTTATATTCTGCTCCCGCTCCACCAACGTTATTACGTGCCATGCCTGCAACCTGCATCGAACCGCTGCGAGCAATGTTGCTGGCATTAACGGCTAGACTACTCTATGTTCTACTCAGCTTCTACCATATCAGGATTAACCCCAAAACTCTTCACCGCCTCAGTTAATCCAAGAATTTGGCTGTCCAGCGTCGCACGTTGCTCTTTTAGCTCTGAGAGCTCTTTGCACATTTTCGCTATCAAGTTTTGCTGGCGGCGATTCTGTATTGGCTTCGCAGCATTGTTGAAATGTTGCCATCGAGCGGCCGCAGCAGCGCTTGCCAACTGTCGTCTTTGCTCCGGCGATAAGCTCGCCATGCGAGCCTCACCCCCCGCTGCGCGTCCCGATTTAGGCTCGTTTTTCGACACCACTCCTGATTCAGCCATGCCAGCCCTCTCCTACAACAAGCTTACTTAGTCAGGTAACAACATGCAAGCAAGCTCTTCCTATCATATGCCTGCTAAATTTGCTTGCATGTCTCTGATGCCAGCATTAAGATGGATTTAGATGCAAGTGGCGATTGAGAACAGACTGCCGAACAAGCAGAAGGCCCAGAAGCGTTGCCGCGCTCTGGGCCTTATCTCAATCGAAAGGGGGGATGCGGAATGCCGCCTCCACCAATGTAGCCACTTAATCAAAACCCCGGCTCGGATTGCCGTCCTTGCCGGGGCGAGAACTGCACAGCCGAAGCCGCACAGGTCCAACAACCTCATTATCCGGCTTTTGGCTGTGAATCACAAGGAGATTCACAGCGACCTGTCACAACTGCCGTACCGAATGCAAACGTTTTGGGAAAGACCGCAAAGGAACGCAACGCTTCCGTTGCCGCCAATGCTCGAACACCTTCCTCGAGCCGCAAGAGAAGCCGCTGGAGGGCATGTATCTGCCGATAGAGAAAGCTGAGTTGGTGCTGAAGCTGTTGGTCGAAGGAAACAGCGTTTCGACCGTCGAACGGATTACGGAAGTTCATCACACCACCATCCTGAAACTTCTCGTGCTGGTCGGTGAAAAGTGCGAACGCATCATAGCCGAGAAGGTTCGCAACGTGGAAGTGCGGGACGTGGAATGTGACGAGGTCTGGGCGTACATCGGCAAGAAACAAAAGCGTGTTCGCCCCGAAGATGATCCGAACCTGGGAGATGCTTACACGTTCGTTGCTATCGAGCGTCACACGAAATTAGTTCTCAATATCGCTGTCGGTAAGCGCGATCAGCGCACGACCAATGCTTTCATCGAAGGTCTGAGCCAAGCCGTTGCACCTCGGCAAAACTTCCAGATCACCACGGACGGCTTTCGTCCGTACATTGGCGCGCTTGATGCCACGCTCGGCCATCGCGTGGACTTCGCCCAGCTCATCAAAGTCTACCGCTCTTCGCAGGAAGGCGAAGCGCGTTACTCTCCCGCTGAGGTTGCTTCGACGGAGGTCGTCCCAGTCATCGGGCAAGCGGACCCGGAGCGCATCTGTACTTCGATTGTGGAGCGTAGCAACTTGAGTTTACGTATGGGCACCCGCCGCTTTACCCGCTTAACGAACGCCTTCAGCAAGAAGTGGGAAAATCACTGGGCCGCTGTGGCGTTGTGGTTTACGTTTTATAACTTTTGCCACGTCCATAAATCTTTGCGGGTCACTCCCGCGATGGCAGCTGGCATTACGGATCATATATGGACAGTAGCGGAGTTGCTTAACGAGCAAGCTAGTCATTGAAGTTTTCGCCACCAGCAAAACGAAGTGAAAACTTGATCACAAATGACAAAAATTAACCACACTGATTGAAATCAGTCATTTAGCAGCCCTTTCAATAATTTGTTTTGGTTCTTCAGATTATTCTTTGGACAGTATCGAGTCTCTACAAAACCCTTGAATCCCATTGGAGTTGCTGTTAGTCTAAATATGTAGCTTATAAGCTACAACAAGCTACAGAACAAAGGAGTGTACTGGCCAAATGAAACCCGCTTGTCAATTTTTATCTTTAAGGACATTGACTTGGAAACTCGATCTAGAGATGTTTTCATCTACACAAAACCCGACGAGGATGGGGACGAGCCTTGCCCCTTTGATGAATGGCTTGATGATCTTTCCGACACTGTCGGAAAGGGTCAAATAGAAGCTCGCCTTGATCACTTTGAAGAAGGGTTATTTGGCGATTGCAAACTTCTCGATGAAGGCGTTTGGGAAGCCAGAATTCACTATGGGCCGGGCTATCGAATCTACTATGTAATGGAAAATAACGATACAGTGATGGTGCTGTGTGGTGGATTAAAGAAGAATCAAAAACGCGACATCAAAAAAGCCAAGCAATTTTGGAAGGAATATAGAGGCAGGAACCATGCCAAGTAAACGACGAACCCATGCTGAGGGTCGGAGCAGTCGGCTCAAAGACCCGGTACATGCAGCAGCTTATTTAAATGCAGCTCTTGCGGGTGCTAAGGAGTATAAGAATCACACTTTGTTTCTAAAGGCTTTGCGCAACGTGGCGGAAGCAACTCAAATCAGTAAGGTTGCCGAACAAACAGGCTTGAATCGAGAGAGTTTATACAGGATGCTATCCGAGACAGGCAATCCTACTTGGTTAAGCCTTTGGACGATTTTAGAAGTTCTTGGTCTAGAGTTGTCTTTCGCTCCCTCCGCTTCACCTAAAGACCAGCCAATGGCAGAAGCCGAATTGTCGAGCTTCACTGAAGAAAAAACTCCAATTACGCACCCCTATACAATTGATCGCCAGAAAGCACTTCACGCTTTATTTGAAAACGAAAAGCGTGATACCCCTAAATTGAAGAAACAAACAATGGAACTTTCCATGGGCGACAGGGAATTCGCCTATTCAGTCTAGAATCACATGATCATTCAACAGGATCAGGATGTTTGGGAACATGCCTTTGCACTCAACATCAATTCTGAGTTGCAATCGGTGCGTTTGGTCGGTGCTGCGGTATCCACCTCTCTTTCTCTTGAAGATGACAGAGAGGGAGAGCTAGAGATTCGGATAAACTTCAAGCCCGGTGCGGCAAAAACCCAAGGTCAAGGTTTAACCTTTGAAACTGATTTCAACTTTCGCGTAATCGATGAAGCAAATAACCTTACAAATTTAGTTGCCGTTGATTGTCGTTTTGAAGCAGTGTATCAGTTACGACCTGGATTTCAGCCTTCAGAAGTGCAAATAAGCGCATTTCACGGCGGCAATGTTGTATTTAACTGTTGGACTTTCTTTCGAGAGTACGTTCAGAGTTCAGTGGTTCGAATGAATCTCCCTGCTCCTACGGTACCCCTCTTGAGACTGATGCCAAAGCCTCCAAACAGTGTCTCCAGCAAAGAGCTTAAACCCGCAACAGTTGTTGGTGCCCAACCAAAACGCGCATCATCTCGAAAGCGCTCGAAGTGATGAATCCCTAATTGGATGGTGAATGAGTTTCTTCGCTTCTATGCACGTCGTGGTACCATCCAGCAAGCACAAATGTCCATAAGGCATTTTCAGCGGCCCAAAAATCCTCAGCAACACACATTTAGCACACTACCTAAGCCGCGAAATCAAGACGTCTGAGATATCGTGTAGGCGAACTCATAGAAATGCTTGCCGTCGGCAATTTTGATTTCCATGTTGCCCGCCAGTCCTGTCAATTGACCGGTGCCGGAGTCCGGCACCACCGTAACAGCCAATTGCGGGACGCCGCGCGTCATGATGCCGCTGTGCTGGAGGACAAAGGCGCCGCTGCGGCCATGCAGCGTTCCGCTCACCCGTTCCATGGCAACGTAACCCGCCGAGCCTTTGATCTCCGTGGTGGCGGTCAGCATTTCGCCTTTGCTCGTCGCTTCCAAGTCGCCGTGAAACTGTTTATCAATGGTCATCCTGCCAGGTGTCGCTTCTTCAGGCTTGCCGGTTGGCGTCTGCGGGGTCAGCTTCACTGCAAAGGTTCCGCTGGCATGGGTCGTCATCACTGCTTTCCCTTATTGTCCGCCGGATGGCGGCGCGGTCCGAAGGGTCGGGTACTTAATGCCGAGCTGTTCCAGATACGTCTTGTATTTGGTTGGATCATAATAGTACGGTTTCATCTTGGGACGATACTCCGCCATGATTTTCTCATTCAGCCAAATAGCCGGTTGATCCTGCGGCCGGATGAGCGGCTTGTACTTGACCTCTTTTGTTTGCACATTGTCGAAGTACGTTTTCGCCGATTTCACCAGTTCCGGATTCGTCAGAATGTCGAGAATTGTCAAAGCTTCCACCTTGGCCCCGACCGTTGCCCCTTTATGCGCAATGGGCGTCGCCATGGAGATCGCATTTGCCCAGTTATGACCCGGCCCGGCTTGTATATTGGACGGAAATCGCAAAACCACCGTGGGCACGTTCCAGGAGATATCACCGATATCGTCCGAGCCGCCGCCTTGCGGCAAGGGGGCATACTCGTTGTCGCTGTCCTCCTTGGCGGTCACGTCCACATTTCTCGGCTTGGACGGCTTGGTTCGCAACCCGATCTCTTTCACCTTCAATTCATGTTGCAGCGCCTTGGCCAGCGTTTGGTCGTCGGAACTCCATTCCGGCATACCGACTTTGTCAATGTTGCGCTGCATGTCCTCCGCGATGGGACGGTTGAAGTGCCCCGGCCATGCCTCGCCGAGCACCCGCGAAGTGAATGAAGTATTGGTCATCAGCGCCGCGCCTTGGGCCACTTTATCGCCTTGATCCCACATCTCTTTGATGTGATCGTAGTCGGCTTCGCGGAAGTAGTACCAAACCGAGGCGTTCGGCGGAACCACGTTCGGCTGGTCTCCCCCATTCGTGATGACATAGTGAGAGCGTTGCGTGGGCCGCAAATGCTCGCGCTTGAAGTTCCAGGCAATATCCATCAGTTCCACCGCGTCCAGCGCGCTTCTTCCTCGCCAGGGCGCTCCGGCGGCGTGCGCGCTTTCACCGACGAACTGGTACTCCACCGAGATCAGGCCGTTTCCCGGCGCTGGTCCATAAGAAACGCCCAGATCGGCGGCCACGTGGGTAAAGATGCAGATATCGACATCCTTGAAGAGACCCGCCCGCACATAATACGCTTTAGTTCCGAGTTCTTCTTCCGCCACGCCCGGCCACAGCATCAGCGTGCCCGGCATGTGCTCGCGCTCCATCACTTTCTTGATCGCCAAAGCCGCCGTGATGTTCAGGGCCTGCCCGGAGTTGTGCCCCTCGCCATGCCCCGGCGCTCCCGGTATCAGCGGATCATGATAGGCCACGCCCGGCTTTTGCGACGCCTGCGGAATGCAGTCAATATCCGAGCCGAGCGCGATCACCGGCTTGCCCGATCCGAACGTAGCGGTCCACGCGGTCGGTATTCCGGCCACGCCGCGCTGCACTTTGAAGCCTTCTTTTTCCAGCAGGCCGGTTAGATACTTAGACGTTTCGAACTCCTGGAAGCCCAACTCGCCGTAGCTGAAGATCTGATCGACCATAATCTGCGTTCGTGTTTTCATGCCGTCGATCTCGCCCGCGAGGTCCGCCTTGAGCGCATCGGTTTTGGTCGTTGACTGAGCCGACAGCGTTTGCGCGCCCGCCAGCGCGAACAACAGGAACTTCGGATAATTTACCTTCATATTGATTCCACCTCTTTTGAGAAAAATTGAGACGCGCCGCGCCCGCAAGCTTAAACGCAAAATTCAGCTAACAGCGACGGGGTGTCATCTCTCAACAGCGAGACTCTGCTACGAGGAGAGGATCAGCCATGAACTTGGTATGTTGTCGATCATACAGGAAGCGGATCAGCTTGTCCAACAACATTAAACAGCAAACGGAACCGCGCCCTCCCCTCCGAACCATTGATAGCTGACGCGTCGCCCTCGCAGAATCCATTCTTGCGGCTCGGTGTTGCGCAGCCAATCGACAGGTTCCGCTAAAGGCGTCGGCGCGGAAGCTATGGCGAAGGCGCCCTGAATTGCCGAGCGTTGCTCCCGTCCCACGGCA
>JAABUZ0100003722.1_pt1 | contig 22039 bp, 20 predicted proteins | sample 5562091 | NCBI WGS metagenome assembly JAABUZ01 (sample SAMN12813069, study PRJNA571459) | rock metagenome | isolation source: Antarctica rocks | place: Antarctica: Victoria Land, Linnaeus Terrace sud | collected 2015-12-21
TCACGTTGAGATTACTGGAAAGCTACGTGATACGGAAACGGTCATGCGTAGTTTGGAGGGGGGCGATTGGAAAAGTGCCATCACTGGTAACTCGTTGGTCGCCTACCCTACTTCACGTCCGGTTTTGTAGGCGAGGCAGGGTAGCGATACCCTGTCCTTAGCCAGCGGGCTTGCATAGAGTCTAACCAGCTCGACTCAAAGTAAAAGAAGACTAGACTGCCTGAGATTCCGGCTCGTCCGGGGTCGTCTGAAGGGAACTAGGCGGTGAGCGTGGTAGCTCAAAGGACACAGTGACTCAGGTACTTCTCCAGCCTTCTGTTTATCCGCCGTCCAGCGTCGAGGAGAAATATATACAGGAGTCATCCTGATTTATCATACTAAGACAATGTTTGTACCCGTTGTTGATGCCAACCAAAAACCGTTAATGCCTACCACACCATCACGCGCTAGAAGGTGGATTAAAAGTGGGAAAGCTACCGGATTTTTTAACAAAGGAGTATTTTGTGTCCGTTTGAACGCCGAACCCTCAGACCGTAAAACTCAACCAATTGCCATGGGGATTGATCCTGGGTCGAAAAAAGAAGGTTTTACCGTCAAGTCTAAGGCTCATACTTATCTGAACGTGCAGGTGGATACTCCACCTTGGGCAAACGAAAAGGTAAAGACCGGCCCCAACAAGGGCTTTAACAAGACCACCTTGCAACGCGCTCAAATGCGGCGGGGTCGAAGGTATCGCAAGACTCCATATCGCCTCTGCCGCCCCAACCGCAATATTCGCTCCTCTAGAATGCCGCCTTCCACCCGTAGCCGTTGGGAGCTGAAACTCAACGTATCGAAGTGGTTAGTATCGATGTTTCCCGTTACTGACTTTGTAGTGGAAGATATTAAGGCATCTACTAAAAAGAAAGCAAAAAAATGGAATCAGAGTTTTAGTCCGTTAGAGGTAGGAAAACAATGGTTCTACTATCAACTAAACCGAATCGCACCTGTTGTGGTAGTTCAGGGCCAACAAACCTATCAAATCCGCGAGACTTTAGGACTAAAGAAAACTTCCCGAAAGTTAGCTGAAGTGTTTGAAGCTCACTGTGTTGACTCTTGGGTCCTAGCTCACTATCTAGTAGGAGGTAGCTCGAAGCCAGATCATACTCAAATATTTTTAATCACACCACACAATTTCTGCCGCAGACAACTGCACCGATTCAAGGCGAAAAAAGATGTTGGTCGCACTCGTTATGGTGGGACAATGTGTGCTGGATTTAAAAAAGGTTCTTTAGTTAAGCATTTTAGATATGGGCTTTGCTACGTATCGGGCTGGATGGAAAGTCCGACTAAAAAAGAACTGGATAGAGAAGTGTTGAGTCTATATTCTGTTGAAACTGGGAAAAGATTGACTCAGAATGCATTACCAAAAGATTGTAGGTTTATTAGCTACAGTTCTTGGAGAACTCGTTATGCCTGAATATTCACGGGGAATAAATTCCCCGTGTCGTGTTTCCTCCCCACCTTATAGAAGGTGGGGTGTCCACACTTACCGGAGGTTTTGATGAGCAGTTTGTTGCCAAGTTGCGGCAGAGTGGCTTGCAAGTTGAAACTGGTCAGTTTGGCGCGATGATGCAAGTTTCGATTGAGAACGATGGCCCCGTCACCCTGCTGCTAGAGCGAGAATTTAGCTAACCAGCAGAATAACCATCACGAACAAGGGATAGGCTATTAGCAGCACTCCCCCTGCTGCTTTTCCAAGGTAGCCTTTCGGCATAGCCAGAAGGATGACCAAAACTAAAGAGGCAAGCATAGCCACTAAAGGAACATGCAGCTGGTTGGCATCCACAATTTTGAGTGGACGGGCAAGCGCTGCCGCTCCAAGTGTCATGGTGACATTGTAAGCATAAGAACCAACGACTCCGGCTACTACTGCATCATTTGCGCCGCGTCGGGCTGCTGACCAGGCTAGTGCTACCAATTCAAAGGCAGTAGCAAAGCCTACTAGTGTCAATCCTAGGGTCGTTTGCGTGGCTTCAACATTGCTGATGCGACGGATGGCTTCAACCAGCAGAGTAGCACCGGCTGCCATTACGACCAAACCAACCAAGACAAGCAATAGTTCCCGTCCAACCCGATGCTGTACACCTGTCGATTCCGCCACCGCCAATTTTTCTAGTGCCTCTTCTAACTCTTCGGTTTCCCCTAGCGCCGGTGGTCGCCGTTCTACAATCCAGATGACTGCCACGTAGAGGACATACAAAACTACCAGCACTCCGCCCTCAAGCCGACTCACATCACCGTTCCACACAACCCCAGTGGCAACGATCCCGAGTGGCACACCTAAGAGGGCATAGCGTCTTACCCTAGTTCCGAAAGGCAAGGGAGCAATTATTGCTCCAACGCCAAGCGCCACCAGGCAGATCGCCACATTTGCACCAATCACATCACCGAAGGCAATTCCTGGAGCGCCTCGTAGTGATGCCGCCAGGGCAGTGGCTAACTCTTCTGGTTCGGCACCAGCCAAGAGCAAGCTCAAGGCAAACATACTGACGCGGAGGCGAACTGCGGCTGCCCCCAAGTGTTCGGCAAACGTTTCCGCACCCCAGACAATCGCTGCAACACTGGCGAGTATTACTAGTACCCATAAAACAATTCCCATACTATTCTCCTGTTGACAATTCATACAGACGCAATGCGTAAGAACCAGTCAACCTTGAATTCTTAACCTTTCTTAACTAATAATATTGTTCTATTTGGCGCGGCTCTCTGCTTAACCCCGATTAAAGAACTAATAGTTTACCCCTCAAACCAAGCAGCGCATGAGGAATGGCTAAAGCTTTGATGCATTATCTAAACTGTGGTAGAGTTTGATAAACAAAATCGGTTCTGGTGGGGAGCAGCTACCAGAGGTAACGGGGAAAGTTTGGTGCAAATCCAACGCTGTCCCGCAACTGTAAAGGAGACAAGTTCTCAAGAGCCAGGATGCCCGCCGATTGGTTAACAATCTTCTCATCTGCGAGGTACAGAATGATGGCGCAACGACGAAAGACCATTAGCTTGGTGTTAATGGTAGGTTTAAGCTTCTATCTAGTCGTGGGTTCTCCTACCCCTGCCTATGCGATGCACATTGCAGAAGGTTTTCTGCCAGTGCAGTGGGCGGTTTTCTGGTGGGTGGTAGCACTCCCGTTTTTTTTCTTGGGACTGCGATCACTGACTCGCATCACCAAAGAACATCCTGAATTAAAACTCCTGCTAGCACTGGCAGGAGCCTTTACGTTTGTGCTGTCGGCATTAAAGATTCCCTCAGTCACGGGTAGTTGCTCCCATCCGACGGGAACAGGACTGGGCGCGATTCTGTTTGGACCCTCGGTGATGTCGGTGCTAGGCGGCTTGGTGCTGCTGTTTCAAGCGGTGCTGCTAGCGCACGGCGGGCTGACGACTCTCGGCGCAAACATGTTCTCCATGGCGATCGTCGGTCCCTTTGTTGCCTATTTCGTTTATCATCTGGTGCTGCGAACCGGACATCAAAAGGTTGCTATCTTTCTGGCATCGGCATTAGAAGACTTGCTCACCTATGTCACGACTTCGATTCAATTGGCGCTGGCATTTCCAGCGGCTAGCGGTGGGTTTATGGCGGCATTCCTCAAGTTTGCAGGCATTTTTGCCGTGACCCAAGTGCCGTTAGCGATCAGCGAAGGGTTGCTAACTGTGCTGGTGTGGAACTGGCTGCAATCCTACGGTCGCCAAGAACTGGAAACGCTAAAGATACTAAAGCAGGAGAATTAAGCTATGCCAAAGCATTCATCGGGTAAACAGAATTGGTTGCTAGCGATCGCCGTCATTGTTCTTGCCGTCTTTCCCTTAGCTTTTGTCAAAGGTGAATATGCGGGGTCTGATGATCGCGCTGGGGGTGCAATTAAGGAACTCAGCCCCACCTATAAGCCGTGGTTCAGCCACTTTTTTGTGCCGCCCAGCGATGAATTCGAGAGCCTGCTATTCGCCTCTCAGGCGGCGTTAGGAGCGGGTGTGATTGGGTTTGTGATTGGACTATACAAGGGGCGAACAGAGGGACAACAAGCTACTCGATCACGCAATGAGTCATCAGATTGATAGTCTGGCGTATACCAATCGCTTGCGGGGGTTGCCACCGACTCATAAACTATCGTTTGCGATGGCTCTGTTGCTACTTTCCTTATGCTCCCATCCCGTCGTGCAACTGCTGATCAGTGTTTGGCTGACCATTTGTATTGTTGTCTACGCGGGGATTCCCGGCAAGCTCTATCTGCGTTTGTTATCCTTACCGTTTGGCTTTTGGCTCACGAGTTTGCCTGCTTTTGTGCTCAATGGCGTGGGTTTGGATCAAATGCAGGCAATCCAGTGGGATGTTTGGCAGGGCTGGAGCATTAACGTCGGCAATTTCTCTCTTTATGTGAGTCAAACTGGATTGCATCAAGTAAGCCTATTATTCCCTCGTGCATGGGCATCGACAAGCTGTATGTATTTCATCCTGCTGACGATTCCCTTTACAGAAATATTGCAGGTTTTGAGGCAATTGCGATGTCCAGCGCTGTTGACAGAACTCCTGTTACTCATGTATCGCTTTATTTTTAATTTGCTGGAGATCGCCGATGAACTTTGGATGGCGCAAAACGCTCGCTGTGGCTATCGTACCTATCGACGGGGACTGCAAAGTTTAGGAATCTTAGTCGGGCAATTGCTCCAACGAACGTTAGAAAACTATCGCCAGGTCTCATTAAGTTTAGCAGCACGAGGCTTTAATGGAGAATTCCGCGTGTGGCATTCTCATCCCTACAAACCGTCCCGACGATACACTTTAGAAGCGGCGTTGGGTTCTACCGTCTTAACAGTTCTCACCGTTATATTTCGCTAAATCTCCCTGAGTTGACTCATGTTCCAGTGGCTTCTCGAATTTGATCGCGCTTCCTATGGCTATCCTTGCAGTTCCCGCTCCGCCATTCAAGGGTTAAGCCTGAAAGTGCCCACCGGAAAACGATGTGCCCTGATTGGGCAAAATGGCTGTGGCAAAACCACATTCTTTTTATTGGCAAATGGTTTGTATCAACCCCAGCAGGGCAGCATTCGCTGGCGAGGCGAACCCCTCCGCTATGATCGTTCATCCCTGATGCAATTACGCCAACAAATTGGACTGGTGTTTCAAAACCCAGAACATCAAGTAGTCGCTTCAACCGTAGAAGAGGATATTTCTTATGGCTTGCACAATTTGGGCTTGCCAGAACCTGAAATTGCTCAACGGGTGCAACAGGCGATCGCGCAATTTGATCTGACTGAACTTGCCCATCAGCCCATTCACAATCTCAGTTTAGGGCAAAAAAAGCGCGTCTCGATCGCTGATGTCATGGTACTCCAGCCCACCTTGCTACTGCTGGACGAACCCACGGCATATTTAGACCCACGCCACACCCGTAACCTGATCGCCACCCTCCAGCAAATTCAAGTCACTGGAACCACAATCCTCATGGCAACTCATGACTTGGACTTTGTGTATCGCTGGGCTGACTGGGTATTCGTTATGAATCAGGGGCGACTCGTGCTGGAAGGCAGTCCCCAGGATGTTTTTACGCAACATCAAGTGCTGAAAAACTTGGAGTTGGGGCTTCCAGTGATGTTGGAGCTACTCGATAAAGTTTGTGAGGTACTGAATGCGGAAAAATCTTCTTCAGGTAATCCGTCTTTCACCCAGCATGAACGTTTGCAACAGCAGGTCTTGCAGTCATTTCGCTGGTAATTGTAGCGACCCGCGAAAAGGTTCAGTTATGGCAACGGAAGAATTTTGGTCGTTAAGTGGATGCCGTACGCCAGGGAGTCACCCCCCTGACTCGTCAGCTAAAAGTAGCGGTGGCAATTGCCCTGAGTCGGAAAGTTTAAGCCTCTGGTTCGTCTAGGTGTTCTGCTACTATACGATACAAATTAACGATGTGGCTGTCAGCCAAGCCGTAATAAACATTGCGACCTTCTCTGCGATAGCTGACTAAACGCATGGCTCGCAGTATTCGTAGTTGATGGGAAACGGCTGATTCGCTCATCTTCGCCGCCGCCGCCAGATCACAAACACACAATTCCTGGCTAGCCAGAGCTGAGAGGAGGCGTAGACGGTTCGGGTCTGCCAGCACCCCAAAGAGTTCAGCCATCCGCTGTGCCTTGCCCGTTGGCAGCAGTTCCGGCTGAACCTGACGGAGATTGTCTAAGTGAACTGGACACTGGACTTCACAGTTAGGGGCGTCAGAAATTGGAACTGTTTGCTTGTCTGGTTGAGCAGGCTTTTTCATAGAAGGCTTTTGAGTTCGAGATTCGTGCAACCACTTCCTCTGGTGAGAATCTCTATAACAGCCTCCAGTATAGATGATGGAATGGGAATTGCCATATATATGAAGATATGTTCATTTATTTGATAAGTTGTTCTACAATGCTAAGAGTACTTGCAACTTGTTAAACAGGGGAGAAACCCAGTCATAGAGAAACGTATCTCACGAGACTTGGTAAGATTGGACGTCTCCCCAGAGAAAGCTCCGAAGCTAGTGAACTTACCACTCGTTAAATTTATCTGGTTCTATCTTAATTGTCCTGTTGTATTTCCACGGCGTCACCGATACATAGCTCGCATACGCTCATATAACCAATAAATTATTCCAAATGAGGAAATATGATGAAAAAGCCACCTTCAAAGCATTCGAGTGGTTCCGCCTGCTGCGGTCATGACGACCATAGCCACGATGACCATAATCATAAGCAGAACGCTCACAGCCACGATGATCATGACCATGACCACGATCATGGTCACAGTCACGGCAACGGAGATTTCAACCTCAAGTCGGAACTGGCTCCTGTTGTTTTAGTTGTTATTCTGTTTGTCGTCGGTTCAATTTTTGAAAAACAACTACACAATACGCCTTACTCGCTTGGCGAATATTTGGTTTTCATCCCTGCCTATCTCTTAAGTGGCTGGAATGTTTTGACTAGCGCTGGACGCAACATCCTGAGAGGCAGAGTGTTTGATGAGAATTTCTTGATGACAGTGGCAACCCTAGGCGCGATCGCAATCCACCAACTACCAGAAGCCGTAGGGGTGATGTTGTTCTTCAAAGTCGGGGAATTATTTCAGGAAGTTGCAATCAGTCGTTCTAAGAAATCAATCAAATCTCTTTTAGAGATCCGCCCTGACTATGCCAACTTGAAGACAAACGGCGAGGTGACAAAAGTCTCACCATCCGCAGTAGCGGTAGGGAATATCATCGTTGTCAAGCCTGGTGAAAAGATTCCATTGGACGGTGATATTCTAGAGGGAAATTCTCAGCTTGATACCTCTGCCCTAACCGGAGAGTCAGTCCCTAGAACCGTGAAAGTGGGATCACCCGTTTTATCAGGAATGATCAACAAAACGGGCGTGCTCACCATCAAAGTCACAAAACTGTTTGGTGAGTCTTCCATATCCAAGATTTTGGATTTGGTGCAGAATGCCAGTAGTAAAAAATCCGAATCTGAGAAATTTATTACCAAGTTTGCCAGATACTACACGCCATTCGTCGTTTTTGGCTCCCTGGCAGTAGCTCTAATTCCTCCTTTATTTATGATAAATGTAACTGATGCCGAGCGATTCCAATGGGTTGATCGCGCCCTAATCCTGTTGGTTATATCCTGCCCCTGTGGACTCGTCATTAGCATCCCACTTGGCTACTTTGGTGGTGTTGGAGGGGCTGCTAAGCGAGGGATTTTGGTCAAAGGCTCTACCTTTTTAGATACTCTCAGTGCGGTGAAAACAGTAGTCTTTGATAAGACAGGAACTCTGACCAAAGGTGTATTTAAAGTGGCGCAGATTGTGCCTAAAAATGGCTTCACGGAGTCAGAGCTACTCCAACTAGCAGCAGAGGTAGAGTTAAACTCCAACCATCCCGTGGCGCAGTCTATTCGGGATGCCTATGGAGAAAAAATCGACTCATCCCAAGTTGAAGCTTACGAAGAAATTGCTGGTCATGGAATTCGAGCCCTGGTGCGAAATCGGTTAGTGATTGCGGGAAATGACCGTTTGTTGCATCGAGAAAATATTAAGCATGATGATTGCAATATATCGGGCACCGTTGTGCATCTAGCAGTAGCTCACCGATACGCTGGTTATATTGTGATTGCTGACGAACTCAAGGACGATGCGATTCAGGCAATTCAAGCCCTAAAGAAACTGGGGGTTGAAAGAACCGTGATGTTAACAGGAGATAATCAAGCCGTAGCTGAGAGGGTTGCTCAAAAGCTGGGCTTAGATTCATACTTTGCTGGGTTATTACCAGAAGATAAGGTGAGCGCAATTGAGAAACTAATTAGCTCTTCTGGAAAAAACAATAAAGTCGTCTTTGTAGGCGATGGAATCAATGATGCACCCGTTATTGCCAGGGCTGATGTGGGCATGGCAATGGGTGGACTAGGCTCTGATGCGGCGATAGAGACGGCGGATGTTGTCCTGATGACGGATGCACCGTCAAAGGTGGCTGAGGCGATCCAAATCGGCAGAAAGACTCATCAAATTGTCTGGCAGAATATCATTTTTGCAATGTCTGTCAAAGGCGTGTTTATCGCCCTAGGGATTTTTGGTCTGGCAAGTATGTGGGAGGCGGTGTTTGCTGATGTAGGCGTGGCGCTACTGGCTATTTTTAATGCCACTAGAGTCCTGAGATAGTCAGCTGATACTTATGACTCGACGCGCCCTGCTGTTAGTGAACCGTCACGCTCGACAGTTACTCAACACTGGTCGTTCGATCTAAGCCCTGGTCAGCCCATGATGCCAGATCCTCTAACGGTTCTAAATGGGTGATGACGTGGCTACCTGGCAGTGCCTTGCAAATGGCTAATTCAATCGACTCACACAGCTCGTGACCGCGCTGCACCGTCCATTTTCCAGGTACCAGTACGTGGAAAGATACAAATCGGCGGGTCGCGGCTACCCGTGTGAGCAGTGCATGAAACTGGATGCCATTCTGTTCGTAAGGTGCTAATAGCTCGGCAATGATTTGCTGCTCCGCCGCCGGAAGTGCTGTATCCAGCAGTCCTGAAGCTGTTTCGCGCAGCAGCTTCACTCCTGACCACAGAATGTAGCCAGCGACAATCAGTGCGATTATCGGGTCAAGGACAAGAAAGCCTGTTAATTTCACTCCTAAGACGCCAAGCACAATGCCAACGGAAATCCACACGTCAGTTAACAGATGCTGCGCGTCGGCCCGTAATGTGATTGAGCGTAAGCGTCGCCCTGCTCGTAACAGGACTAGGCCAACGCCACCATTAATTACTGTTGCCACCATTGATAATCCCAGCCCCAACCCAATCTGCTCTAACGGTTGTGGATGAACCAGGTGCTGCGACGCTTCAACAGCAATAGCGACTGCTGCAAGCAAAATTAGTGCCCCTTCCAGTCCACTAGCAAAGTATTCAGCTTTGTCATGTCCAAAAGCGTGTTCGGCATCGGGCGGTCGGGCCGCCAACGTCAGCGCCCATAATGCTGCCAGTGCTGTAATCAAATTCACAGGTGATTCGACAGCATCAGATAACAACCCCACTGATCTAGTCAGGAAATAAGCGCCAAATTTGAGTGCTATGGTTAACAGTGCCGCGACAATTGTCAAGGGTGCGTAGGAACGTGCTGACTTGGGTTTCATGACAATTCTAAAAGCAGGCAGAACCAAAAGTTATAACTAGAGCTGATAAGAGCAAGCTAAAAGATAACCGTTCTCTAAACTCATCTCCTCCAAGTATAGAATGAATGCCCACAGATCATATCTTATTTTGAGGCTCAATTATGAGATAAAGCTAAAACAAAATATGAAGTGAATATGATAAGAATTTGCTTGGTATCCACAGTTAAATTAACATGCAGTCTAACTACTTTACTTTAATTCATGCATAAGATTAAGATATAGTTAGAAATGTTTCAAGGGGAGTAGCTGCTAGCTAATGCATTAGCTAGCCCACCTGAGTCAACGTACTGGGAACCAGCCTGGTTTAGGTGACAAGTTTTGGCACACTTGGGAGCAAGACCTGAAGTTTTTCTTCAGTGTTGCGCCATTTTCGATGACTGCCTTTTGGATGTCTGCCAGTAAGGGCGAACCAATTGATGATTGAGAGTAACATCTTCCGGGACAGCGATCGCATCTGCTCAGTCATCTCATTCCCAACACTTTGAGGCAGAGCAGAAGTCTGTGACAAGAGGGTCGAGAAGGGTGAAACGTGAGCCGTCGCCGTCACCGCTTCAGAGCGAAAATCATCAGCCACTGCGTCTTTTTCTACTACACCACTCAAACCAGACCAAATTTGTAGGTATCTAAGATTGCTGCCAGGGTTTGTGGGTCTTCCAACAGCGTTCCAAGTTTGTTTTCCTGAAGGTTTTCTTTTGCCCGGTCAAACAATCCGCAGAGGATTCGGGAGGGATCGTGCCGGGACGGGTAGCGAATTCCATCCACAGGATCTGGATGTTGCCAGATTGCCTGTACCCACTGCCGGGAGATGCTGTAATTCTCACCGTTGTTGATCCGGTTATCAGCCCCTATGCGTGGTAAACCCGCACCGCACAGGTCAACTAGCCGCAACGGTTGAACTGAGACAAATTGAGCCAGATAACGTTCTTGCAGGTCACCGCTGGTGAGCGCCAAAATTCCGTGGGTCCTGCCAAAAGACTCGATGAAGGGTCCAAAGATATCTTCACCTACGTAGAGGATGCCATAGCTCTGCTGCGGACCATCAAAGCGACCATTCCCGGTGCGGTCGAAGTAGAGGGCGGAAGGATATCGGGCAAGACTGAGTCGATACCACGGCCCAGTAGACTCCAGGATGGGTAGTGATCGCGCGGCGAAGTCCACCGGAGGCAGAGGGTGCGGCTCAAGCTGCTCCCTGATGTCCATAAGCTGCTGCTGCTTGAACCACAGCATCCACCTGCCCGGCTTGCAGGACTTCTAAGGGAGTTTTGCCACCCAGCCGCAGGTCGCCAGTGGTGAAGAATACAGCTTGTGTCCAGGGATTCAGGTCAGTGAAAGCAGCTAGTGTGTCCGGCAATCCCGATAGCACATCACCTTCCTGGAATTGCCATGCTGGATAGCGATAGCCCCGTCTACCCACAGACAAGCCCAATAACTGCCCCTGACGACGGCGTTTGTCTACACCCTGTCGGGTCATCCTCAACAGTTTTGCCACTTCCTCGCTGGAGTAGGCTCCATTCAGGAGGGACTGCTGCACCTGCGCCCCCCGCAAACGAGCCGCAGCGAGGGGATCAGCTGGTGCCAGGGCGGCTAAAACTTCCGGTTGGCTCAGGGCATAGAACACCCGTTCTGAACCACTACCAGAATCGGTGGTTCCTAGTTGCACCGCTTTCAGCACCACTGCCAGGGCCTCCTGGATAAAGCGGGACTGAGCTGGGCTTTGCCGGGCTTCACTCAACAGGTCAGTAATCTCCTGACGCAAAGCAGAGGGAGCACTCAACAAGTCTTCAACTGACTGGCGATCGCTGGGGGAAAGTCCCGTTCCACTAAGTTCTAGCGTAGCCATGTACTGATTCTTTCAAGGTATATTCCCAAGTTAACCAAGTTTCACAACTTTGGCAACTGAAGGTTGGGGATGAGTCTTGCAATCTCTCGTGAGCGCCAAAGCGAGTCGTGAGCGAATACTCCCTTATCCTTAGACAAGTAAGCGTTACCTTATTTAAAAGACAACCGCCTTTTCGACGCTACGGTTTTCATAATTTTTTCTGCTAAGGCTTGCTTAGCTCACATCTTGCACCTCACTCTAGCACTGGGGAGGTAGAACCTCGATAGCCTCGCTTGGCTTCTGGTGCAAGATCTGAGCTAAACAAAGGCAAATTGAAGCCACCGACCTAGCAGGATATTCAGCATTAATTTAGGCGATTTTCTCGTCCGTGGTACACCCTTAAAATCACGACTTCATCCTCGATTACAGCGTAGTGCATCGTAAATCCAGCTTTGCCGAACGTGACTTGCAGCTTCCGTAACCCTGTGGCTTCATGGACGATCGCACCGCGTCGGGGAAAGGTTTCTAAACTATCTCCAGCCTTGCGAATCGCTTGGACTGCTCGAATCGCGACATCCGTATCAATCAGCTCTAGCGTCTCATAATGCCGTTGGATGTCTGCTAAAGCTGCCTCCGTCCACGTTACTTGGGGCATGAGCGCGGCTGATCAGTTCCCAAACTGTCGAGCCATTCGCGGACCCGCTCATGCGATACCCCATTGCCTGTACGTTTATACTCATCTAACACTTGCAAACTGCTCTCGACCATTTCTGCGTCGGTCATCGGCTGGAACGCTAGTGTTTCATCGATCTGACCATACTCTAGTGTGGCTGCATCCGCATTGCGGGGTTCGTTGTCCAGCAGGCGCTCGAAATCACTCAGACTCCCACTTGTCCCCGAAAGCCAGTCCAACACCAGGGCTTTGACTCGCTCACTGTCTAGCGCCTCTACCTGATGGGCGATCGCTTGCTGATCAGTCATGGCAATTTCAAAGGAGTGCAGCGGATTGACAGAACATACATTCCATCATTCTATAACCTTAACATTTCGGCTAGAGTTGCTCCAGTGAATGCCCAACTGAATGGAGTTATCAGTTACCCCATAACTAATGTTATGGGGCTCGTATCCGTTTTTGTTTTATAACGGTTCACTGATAACGGTTCACTGATATACGCCCAAGGTTGAGGGCGCTACCCTGCACAGTCGCGGCGGGTTTAACACCTAGGAGCTGCTCGATAGTCGGAGCCACATCGATGTTGCGAACTTGAGCTAAGGTTCCACGACCAATGTCTGGCCCAGCAGCGTATAAAATAGCGCTCATATTGGGTATTATTGGGTCGTAGCCGTGGGCTCCGTAGAAGTTGGATACTGAAAGAACCGGGGTGGTTGAGGGGGCATCCCCTAGACGCTGAACTACAGGAGTCTGAGTACCATCAAAGTTGTACCCCTCCGTGAGGAGCGCGAAAACATCGCCGTAATCTTGACCGATGAACTCTGAGGTACCTAAGCCGAAAGATGGATCATTTAGATCGCTGGGTATCGGTCGGGTATAAATCTTGTCGAAGAGTGGCACACTCACACTACCTAGTGTGTAATTCGGGTTGGTTTCCACTGCTCCTTTCAGAGCCTGGATCACCTGCTGCTGCAGCGTGACATACTCCTCTCGGGTTACGGTGCCGTTTGGTTCCCGTCCCTGTAAATTGATGTAAATGTTAGCAGCAGGACCGGAGGTTACGGCTCGCACTTTAGTGGTATCAAAGCCGCTGTTACGTAGGAAGTTGTTCATACTCACGGCTGTGTGGAACTCAGCAAAACCGTGGTCAGAAACAACAATAATGTTGCTCTTGGGTGTCCCGTTGAAGTTGGTGCCGACAGCATCAATGATCCGCTGGACAGCGTTATTCGCAGCCCGGTACGCCGTTTGCACGTATCTCTGATAGCGAGCGATCTTTGCTTGGTCTTGCCCTGCACCAATCGTATTTGGGTTTTGAGGGTCAGTAGCTTGGCGCGGATCGGTGATCAGAAACTGGTGTTCAGAGCCATCTGGTTGTTCAATATAGACCATTGCCAAGTCTGCATTGGGGTTCTGGCTAAGTGCTCGCAAGGCGACACGAGTTTGGTAATCCACGAAGTTACGAACCTGGTCTTCATAAATCGCTTCCAGTTCCCTGTCTGGAAAAGGATCTAACCCAGTGCTAATCCGTTCGGTGATCCGGTAGTCCGACTGATTTGCCCAGAAACCAACGTTGTTGTTGATGTCATCCGCCGCCGCCAGCACAGCTGGATTGCGTGGGATGTAATTGGCGGAGTAGCGGACAATTCGAACCGTGGAGAGGTTAGGGGCAAGTTGGCTTACATAGAAGCCAGTCCCCGCTTTGTTGGAGCTGCCTTCTAGGTAGAACGGGCTAGAGGTTTTGTCACTTGCTCGGACATAGGCAGGGCCAGTTGAAGGTAGGCTAAAGGGGCCAGGTTTGATCCCTTGGTTGGCATCGAAGAAAACTAATGTATCGTAATTGACTACGCCGTCATTGGTGGTATCAAGGGCAGCAGCCTGGATATCGTAGTTAACTCCGCCAACAGTAAATCTGTCATTTAGTGAAGCTTGCAAAACCTGGCTGTAGGAAGTCTTGCCTGCGGTGTTGAGTTGAGCGATTGTCGTATCAGAAGCCGAATTGAAATTCGCTGCATTTAAGCTGAAGCCTTTGGCGTCTACGCCAGCGAAAGTCCCGAAGGGTACTGTGTAGTCTACTGTCCGCCTACTAGCACTCTGAATAATCGGGCTATTGTTTAAGCCTGGCACCGTGATATCTGCTCCATCCGCTCCTGGGAAGGTAGCAGCAACTACCTTCTTCCCACTGTTTTGCAGCGCGATCCAAACCGGCTCAGCAGTTGGAGCGGGGCTTTCAGTAGGTCCATTATTTCCAATTGAGTAGCCACCGATGGGAGCAGCGAAGCCACCAATGTTTGAGTTAAATGGGCTGGCAACTAAGTGGAAACTATTGGAATTGATATCGTTACGAGCAGCTGTAGAACCACTACCAATAGCAGCATGACAAGCAGCAGTGAGCGATGCATTGCACGTCACATTTTGCTGCGCTGAGATTCCGTGCCTTTTAAGCAGCCCGAGACCTTTATTTGGGCTAAGTACACCCTTGGAGAGGTATTCTTCCACCAAAAATGGAGCTGCTCCATCGAGTGAAATCAGAACTACCTTCGGTCGCGCTATGCCTGGTGTTAACTTCGCAGACGCTGAGTGTACAGCTATTGTCAAGAAAAAAACCGCTAACACAATAGTGGAAAAACGCTTGACGAAGTCACGACTCCAGAAATTCCCCATCCTTTGGAGCGCTTCAATTAACTGATGGGAAAAGATGTATTTCGTAAATCGATACAGGTTTAACCTGCTCTCTACATTCATCAGCTTTACCGTATTTATACTTAATTCAGCTCAATTACAACATACTGAAGCCACGTTAAAGACAGGCTATGGGAATACTAAGGAGGTTTTAAGAGCGCTTGTCTTTATCAAAGCTTTACAAAATAGGAGTCAGGAGTCAGGAGTCAGGAGTCAGAATGTCTTTTGCGCCCTGACTCCTGACTTTCATTTCTGACTTCCACCTCAATGGATACTGCTGTTACCACAACTTTAAGATTTTTGCCGCTAATGTAAAGTTTTGATAAATAATAACTATATTTAATTTCTCCTTAATACTGCTATAGCCTTTGCTTAAAGTGACACCAGTAATGTCAGTAAGTTGTGACAGTTAGCCAAAATTTAACCCGAAGTACGGTTGTCTGAACAATGAAAGGAATCGTTTGCTATGTTACTGAGTAAATTGGCTACAGTAGGCATTGCTAATCAACTAGCAGCGCGTGCTATGGAATTTCTGTCGTTTAGACGATGGAAGAGAGCTTTAGTTATCTTTATAAGTGCGTTAACTGCCGTTGTCTTAGTAGGTAGGCTGTTTCCAATAGATAGAACAGTTGCTCAACAATCATTGCCGCACAACGCAATTATCTTCGTGGCTGATGGTTTACGTCCTAGCTCTGTGAATGAAACTGACACACCTACGCTCTACGGTATTGCTCAAAAAGGCGTAAGGTTTTCTAATAGTCATTCCTTGTTTCCTACTTTTACTACCGCTAATGGTGCTGCGATCGCAACGGGGCACTATCTAGGCGACAATGGTGACTTCAGTAATACAATTTATGCGGGTTTTCCCGTCCCTAGTGCTGGCAACCCTGGCAACAGTGTTACTCCTTTCGTAGAAAATGATGCTGTCTTAGCTGACCTAGACGAACATTTTGGCGGCAACTACTTGAATGAAGAAACACTATTAGCCGCAGCTCGTACAGCAGGATTTAGTACCGCTGCGGTTGGTAAGGTTGGACCTGTCCTAATTCAAGATATAACCCAAGGAAGCCGCGTCGCAGGGAGTGTCCCTCCTCCAACCACGATTGTCATTGATGATACTACCGGCAAAACTGGTGGAGTTCCACTTAATTCTGATATTTCTTCGGCGTTAGCTAGCGCGGCTCTACCTACGAACAGTCCAACTCGGGGAGCAAACGGTACTTCAGGTAACAACACCACTCCCGGAACCATGGTTGCCAACGTCACCCAACAACAATACTTTACTGATAGCGTAACGAAGGCGATTCTTCCCCTCTTCAAGAACCGAGGAAAGCCCTTTGTCATGGTGTATTGGTCAAGAGATCCAGATGGAACTCAACATAACCAAGGGGATAGCCTCAATTCTCTCACCCCAGGGATTAACGGTTCTACATCTATTGCGGCTGTTCAAAATGCTGATAATAACCTCGCCCAAATTATCGCTGCATTGCAGAGCCAAGGGCTAGATACAACAACAAACATATTTGTAACTTCTGATCACGGTTTCAATACCATTAGTAAGCAGAGCGCTACAAGTTATGCAGCCTCTCTCTCCTATACGGCTGTAAACCAAGGATTCCTACCTGCAGGCTTCCTTGCGATCGACCTAGCTAAAGGGTTGGGTCTGCCTCTATACGACCCAGATCAAAATAACCAGCTGGTTACTCCAGGTGCAGGCACAATCGCCCGCCCTGCAAGTGGTGACGGCTTGATCGGAACTAATCCCAACAAGCCGGATGTTGTGGTTGCAGCCAATGGCGGTTCAGATTTGATCTATCTGCCCAATCATACTAATAATCGTGCTCTGGCTCGGCGCGTCGTGAATTTGCTCCTGCAACAAGATTATGTCAGCGGTCTGTTCGTTGATCAATCCTTAGGGTCTATACCAGGCACACTACCCCTGAGTGCGATTAATTTACAAGGTTCAGCTCTCACGCCTACTCCAACGATCGCAGTTAACTTTCGTTCCTTCCATACCGGCTGCGACAATCCTCTAGCTTGTAGTGTAGAGGTCGCTGATACCGGCCTACAGCAAGGACAGGGAATGCACGGAACTTTTAGCCGTGCTGATACCTTCAACAATATGGCAGCCATAGGTCCTGACTTTAAGTCAGGTTATGTAGATCAATCTCCAGTAAGTAACGTTGATGTGCCAGTGACAATAGCCCAAATTCTTGGCCTAAAACCTCCTATTCCTACCGGCAACGGCACCTTGGTAGGTCGCGTCATCAGTGAAGCTCTAGTTGGAGGACCAGAGAGCGTCCCCTTCTTGGCGAAAACCATAAAATCTCAACCGGGTGCCAACGGCTTGAGGACAATTCTCAAATACCAAGAAGTAGACCAAACCAAATACTTTGACGTAGCTGGTTTTCCTGGTCGAAGCACTGGCCTTTAAATAATTCGTAATTCGTAATTCGTAATTCGTAATTAAAAGAGGTACAAGCCTCAACATGCAAGTCTAAAAGCGCTTTGCTCTGAGCCGTGATTAATTACGAATTACGAATTAGCTTAAAACCTCAATTCCTAAAAAGAAAAATAATGAAACTAATCAAATCCTTCAAAGTTGTTCTTGGAATAGCTCCCCTCGCCATACTGGCTTTTACCACATCTCGACCTGCCACTGCTGCCGACCTGAGCTATGCTATTAATGACCTTGGCACGTTCGGCGGCAATACTAGCTCTGCCTACGGCATCAATAACTCTGGTAGAGTAGTTGGCACGGCAGAAAATACCAATGGTGACTCTCGCGCCTTTCTCTACAACGGGGCGCTGCAAGACCTTGGCACACTCGGCGGTATTAGTAGTGAAGCCCATGGCATTAATGCCTCTGGTCAAGTGGTAGGTGGTTCAGATACCAGCAGCGGCAATCATGCCTTTGTCTACCGGAATGGCGCACTACAAGACCTTGGTACACTTGGCGGTAGTAGCAGCGCTGCCTATGGCATTAACGCCTCTGGTCAGGTGGTCGGTGGTGCTGACATTGCTAGTGGTGACTCTCGCGCCTTCCTCTACAATGGTGGGGTAGTGCAAAACCTAGGTACGCTCGGTGGTAGTAACAGCTTTGCCTACGGCATCAACGCTTCTGGTCAGGTAGTCGGCTCTTCAGATACCAATGGTGGGAACTCTCATGCCTTCATCTACAACGGTGGAGCTATGAAAGACCTCGGCACGCTTGGCGGTAGAAATAGTGAAGCTTACAGCATTAATAACTCTGGTCAGGTAGTCGGCTTCTCAGATACCAGTCGTAGTGACTCTCATGCCTTCATTTACAACGGTGGGGCGTTGCAAGACCTCGGCACGCTCGGTGGCACTACTAGCTTTGCTTACAGCATTAACAACTCCGGTCAAGTCGTCGGCACTTCGGATATTGGCAAGAATACTGGCATCGGAGGGGATCACGCTTTCTTCTATAGTGACGGTAGCCTAACTGACCTTAACAGTCTGATCCCTACTAACTCTGGTTGGACGCTAAACACTGCCACTGCGATTAATGATGGTGGAGAGATTGTAGGCTCTGGACTGCTCAATGGTCAAAACCACGCCTTTGATCTGATTCCTGTTCCTGAACCTTCTGATAAACTGAATATCTTGGCGTTTGGTGCTTTTTTAGGTGCAGGTTTAGCGTTGAAGCGCAAACGTAAACCCAATTAAAAATCAAGGCTGTGTTGAAATTGTGTTCCTCTGAGCATGGTATAGAATAATGGTTTTGGTTCAGAAGAATTCTGGAATTCATCACCCAGTCATACGTCCTGGCTGCGGATGCTCTCATACCGGTGAGCCAGAGGTGGTTCAGAGGAGGCAGAAAACGCAGAGCCTGTTGATGACTTTAGGCTTACTAGTTGGCTTTTTTGCTGCCGAATTAGGTACAGGTCTATGGAGCCATAGTTTATCTCTACTGGCAGATGCAGAACACCTGCTTTCTGATATTGCTGCCTTGGGTCTGACGCTGCTAGCAAGGTGGTTGGCTATGCGACCTGCTACTGGTCAGGCTACATTTGGATACCGGCGGGTAGAAATTCTGGCAGCCTTGTTGAATGGCCTCAGTTTATTGGCGATCGCTGCCTTGATTACCTGGGAGGCTATGGCTCGATTCCAAGCACCAGAACCAGTATTGGGTCTGCCCATGTTAATCACGGCAGCTATGGGGCTAATCGTGAATACCCTCAACATTACCTTACTGCATCAGCACAGCCACGATGACCTCAACTTCAGGGGTGCCTTCCTGCATGTGGTTGCTGATGCTGTCAGTTCTGTAGGCGTTATCTTAGCTGCCTTGGCTATTTACTTCTTCAATTGGTTGTGGATAGATGCAGCAGCTAGCCTATTGGTTGCTGGGTTAACTGGTCTGAGTGCTATACCTCTAGTTCAGGAAAGCCTAGAGATCTTGATGGAGTATGCACCCCGCTCAATAGATCCGGATTTGGTAGCAGCTAGCTTGAAATCCTTTAGTGCGGTTGACCGTGTTGAGAAGCTACATATCTGGACGATTACTTCGGGTCAAGTGATGCTGTGCGCCGAACTCATAGTATCATTGAATGCCGAGGAACGGGAGCGATTGAGTCAACAGTTACAGGCTCATCTGAATCAGGAGTTTGGCATTGGTGAGTCGATTTTGCAGCTAACAAGCCCTAACTATACAGAGCCTGTTGCCCTACATCCCTTATTCAGTAATAATTTAGTCTCCTTGTTGTCAAGCCGACACGGGACCAGCAAATGATGAGAAGATATTAAATTACCCATAAAAGTTTAGTCCTACTCATCATGGCTCAAATTCAGTTTTCCAGAGGTACTGACGAAGAAGTCATTCCCGATGTCCGCCTCACCCGTTCGCGCGATGGCAGCAACGGCACTGCGACGTTTTATTTTAAAAATCCTAACGCTTTGAGTCGCGGCAACACCGAAGACATCACTGGGATGTACATGGTTGATGAAGAAGGGGAAATAGTAACCCGCGAAGTCAAGGGCAAATTTGTCAACGGTAAGCCTGAAGCATTAGAAGTGTTGCACCTGATGAGATCTGCCGCACAGTGGGACCGCTTCATGCGCTTTATGGAACGGTATTCCGAAGATCATGGTCTAGAATTCAACAAATCCTAGTTGCAACCATTGTCTGTAGCTCAAATTTACCACCCGCAACGGAATGACGCACCTTCCTCACCCTGACCCATCTGGGATGACAGTAACTTGTGCTGTCATTACCGTTAGTGATACACGCTCACCTGAAACAGACAAGAGCGGTCAGCTGATTAAGCAATTACTCATCGACGCCGGTCATAGGGTGGCAGAGTACACCATTCTTAAAGATGAACCGACACAGATTCGAACGCAACTGGAAGTGCTGGGTAATAGCTCAGATATCGATGCTGTAATTTTCAATGGTGGCACGGGCATCGCGCCAAGGGATACCACCTACGATGCGATTGAGACCCTACTTGAAAAAACCTTGCCCGGATTTGGGGAGTTGTTTCGCTTTCTCAGTTATCAGGAAATAGGTTCACGAGCGATCGCATCTCGGGCGATCGCTGGTGTTTACCAAAATAAGTTAGTCTTCTCGCTTCCCGGTTCGACCAACGCTGTTAGGCTAGCTGTCCAACAGCTAATTTTGCCAGAACTTGCTCACTTGGTCAGCCAGCTTCGTCAAGCACCATAACTCGAAAAACTGCTCAACGCTTCCAACACACCTCGGTCGGACTCGCTGTTTGAATTGTGCCTTCTACGTGGAGAAAGCTGAACAGGCGGCGTAGCTCCCCCGGTTTTTCCCGCTCTCTGACCAGAGGGGTATCTCTATTGAGGAAATAGTTAAGAATTCGGGTGAACTTTTTCAGGAATGCTACGATAAAGATAGGTAGATAAATATAAATCGAAATGCCATTTTAATCCCCAAAAAGGATTTATTAATCTTGGCTTTTCTATTTCCAAAGGAACCAAACCTTTTTCCGAAAGCGATTTGTCGCTATAGCTATTGGGTTGGTTTTAACTACCCAAAATCCTAAAAATGAAACGTATCACAGGTTCCCTTCGTTCACCTTGGCGCTTTGGAGCCCCGCTTCTTGCCACATGCGTGGCAGCTTCCGTGACCATTGCTGGTGGGATTTATTCTGCTGCTGTTTCTGCTTCCCCAACACCATCTAGTGTTGCCAACCCGGCACCAGTAGCTATTAACGCCAGTCAAATACTAGCCCTCGACCTCGTTCCCCGATTGGCAGAACCAGCTAAGACAACAACAACAAGCTTGCAGTTGCCAAATAACGGTAGTCAATATCAAACGACGCAAATGTCACTGGGGGGACTTATCCCAGTTATTATTGCGGGCGGTGTGATCATATTTGTTCCCCTATTCTTAGGAGGACTAGTCGTAATTAGCGAACGTGAAGTTGGCATTGTTGTTAAGAAATTTACTCTATCCGGTCGTGGTCTCCCAGCTGGACGGCTGGTTGCTCTAGACGGCGAAGCTGGATATCAAGCCGATACTCTCGCTCCTGGCTGGCACTGGGGCTATTGGCCTTGGCAGTACTCCGTTCGTAAAGAGTCATTGATTGTTGTTCCTCAAGGTGAAATTGCTTTGCTCGTGGCGGCAGATGGTGCACCTATCCCGCCAGAGCGACTCCTCGGTAAGGTTGTGCCTTGTGACAACTTTCAAGATGCCCGGAAGTTTCTGACTGCAGGTGGGGAAAAAGGCCGTCAACTGGGTTTTCTGACTGCTGGTACGTACCGGATTAACACTGCTCTATTTAAGGTGATGACGGCGGCAAACGCCAACGCACAGGGAATGAAACCTGAACAGTTGCAGGTGTACTCCGTTGCTGCCGACAAGGTTGGCATCGTCACGACATTGGATGGGATGCCAATTCCAGGCGGTGAGATTGCTGGTCCCATCATCCCTGAACACGATAACTTCCAGAATGGGTGTGGCTTTGACTTGATGTAGAATTTAAGAGGAGTAACCAAGTCAAAAAAACACCACCCTCTCAGGAAGGTAAAACATGGTCGCTACGATTGTTAACGATTGTGCAGATAGTTTGACCATCCAAGTCGTGATTCCATTCAATCGTTCAATGCGCTTAGGCGGAAGACTCGATCTGCGATGCACTCAATCAGGCGGGAACTTTGGCCAGCAACAATTTGATC
>JAABUZ0100003724.1_pt1 | contig 22037 bp, 13 predicted proteins | sample 5562091 | NCBI WGS metagenome assembly JAABUZ01 (sample SAMN12813069, study PRJNA571459) | rock metagenome | isolation source: Antarctica rocks | place: Antarctica: Victoria Land, Linnaeus Terrace sud | collected 2015-12-21
AAATATACATCCTCCAGACGCGCCTCGGGGGAGAAGGGGCTCTGGAGCGTAGCGGAAGAGGCCCTTCTCCCCCGAATTACCCAACAACCTCACACCCAACTACTGGCCTACTTTTACTCCGCCACACTGGCTTGGTTTTGCTCCGCCCTTGACAGTCCGATGTCACGCGCGGTTCTGAGAGGTCGGACAACCTTTACCGCAGCCTCTCAAGACCCTTGCGCTCTATTACTCCTTCGGACTTAGATCTCCCTTTGTAACCCAAGCACGGCTTCTCACCCTATCGCCACAACGCCCCTCGCCGGAATCAAGAAATTGACAGTCCTGAAGAGCTGCGGCTAAATTGGTAGGGCCATTCCCTCAAGAAGCCAACGAATGTTCCGAACTCCTAACCTCAATTACAGGTCATCCATGATGAACAGGCTCAAAAGCTTTGGTGTAGCTATCTTGTATGCACTCGCGTCGACTTACGCCCCCGCCCAGGCAGGCCTCGGAACAATTGTTGGTACTGTGACCGATCCGACGGGCGCAGTCATTCCGTCGGCGTCTGTAAAGGCCGTCGATCACAACACTGGGGCAATGCGAGAGGTCACCGCAAACGCGGAGGGGTACTTCGTTCTTCCGTCGCTTCGCCCCTCTATCTACGACATCACGGTCACCGCTGCAAACTTCGCCCCGTTTGTCCGTAACCAGGTCACGCTTCTTGCCGACCAGAGCCTAACGGTCGAATCGCATCTGGGACTGGAAGGTACGACGCAAACCGTCTCTGTCGAAGACGCCCCCGCAACCCAGGTCGACACAACGACCTCCACCCTCTCGCAGGTGGTTGAACAGAAGCGCATCGTCGATCTTCCGCTCAATGGACGCAATCCGGTTCAACTCGCCCTGCTTGTACCCGGCACAGTGCAGGCACCAGCGAACAATGCGGACCAGGGCCAATACAAGACTCTTCCAGCTGCGATAACAGTGTCGGCCAATGGATCACGCGCTAATCAGACCGGCTTCAATCTCGACGGCTCCTCAAACAACGATATCTACACGAACGTAAACCAGCCGTTCCCGTTTCCCGACGCTTTGCAGGAGTTCAGTGTCCAAACGAGCAACTACACAGCACGATACGGTGGAAACTCGGGAGCGATCGTAAATGCGATCACCAGGGGCGGCACCAACTCGGTCCACGGGGACCTGTTCGAGTTCAACCGCAACGCCGTCTTCAACGCCCGCAATCACTTCGCCAAGGTCCGCGATCAACTCAAGCGCAACCAGTTCGGGGGTGTGGTGGGAGCACCTCTTTATCGCGACCACACCTTCATCTTCGCCGGCTATCAGCAGACCGAGATCCGCAACATCCAGAACGGCAATGTTGCCTACGTCCCAACAGCCGCAGAGCTCCGTGGCGATTTCTCTGCGATCACCACGCCCATCTTCAATCCAGTGAGTAAGGCTCCGTACATCAATAACCAGATTCCGGTGAGCCAGTTCGATCCCGCCGCAGTCCTCTTTGCCACGAAGTACCTACCAGGCTCGACCTTGCCGAATGGCCAGGTCTCCTATGGCCTGCCACTCTCACAGACCTTCAAAGAGTATGTCGTCCGCGGGGACCAGGTCTTTGCCTCCAAGGATCGCCTCTTTGCTCGCTACTATCTGAACAAGTACAACAACAATCCGTTTCTCTCAAATACGAACTACCTTGCTACGGTCAGTTCGGCCCAGATCTATTCCCACAACGCGATCATCGGCGAGACCCACGTCTTCACCTCCAACTTATTGAACGATGTAAGGCTCTCGTTTTCACGAGTCAGCACGAATGCCGGTCCGCCCTCAAATTCCATCTCAGTCGCGGACCTTGGGGTGAACGTGTACCAGCCGCCCCAGTTTGCGAAGGCCCTGGACAGCATCAACGTTTCAACCTACTTCAGCACCAGTTCCTTCCCGCCATCCATCATTAACCGCAACAACTACTCGGTGGCAGATGACGTGAGCTGGGTCAAAGGTCGTCACACCTTTGCATTCGGAGGAGTGGCAGCGCGAGGCCAGGTTCTGCTCCGGGATGCCTATCTTTATGGCGGCCAGTTCTCCTTCACTGCAGACAATACCGGCAACGCGCTCTCCTCCTTCCTCCTGGGCAGCATTCGCAGCTTTCAGCAGGGCGCGGGAGAGTTCAAAGACGATCGCGATTACTTCGCAACGCTCTATGCACAGGATGACTTTCATGCCTTCCCGAAATCTCACACTCAATTTCGGTATTCGATGGGAACCTTTTATTCCCTGGTACGAGACAAAGGGCAGAGTCGAACAGTTCCGTGCGGAGAACTACAACGCGGGCATCAAGTCGTCGCAGTTTCCGAACGCGCCCGCAGGTTTGCTCTTTCCTGGCGACGCTGGCATGCCAAAGTATGGAGTGACCGCATCCTACCTCAACTTCTCTCCCCGCCTGGGTTTCGCGTTTGACCCCCGTGGCGATGGCAAGACCAGTGTTCGCGGAGGCTTCGGCATCTTCTTCGATTCACAGCAGGTCGGCATTGAGAACAATCGCTTCGTCGACATCTCTCCCTTCAGCACACAGGTTGCGATCACGACGCCGGCAGGGCCCTTCTCCGATCCGTACCGCGGGATCACCAATCCCTTTCCATCGCCCGCCGTTCCTTCCGCTAATTTCACCTTCCTTCCACCGGTCCTTGTCGTGACGTATGACCCGCAAGGCAACTCTCGCATGAAGGCGCCCGTTACCTATGACTACAACCTGATCCTGGAGCATCAGTTGCCGCAGAGCGTACTTTTGCGCGCTGCCTATGTCGGCTCGCAGTCCCGGCATCAGACCGAAACGGTCGAACTGAATCCTGCGGTATATACTCCCGGCTCGACTCTAGGCACCGACGCGCGTCGAATCTTCAAGGGATACGGATCCATCGGCCAGGGCACACAGGACGTGTCGGGAAACTACAACTCGCTCCAACTCACGGCGCAGCGTCGCGTGAATCGGCTTACCCTCCTCGCTAACTACACCTTCTCGAAGGCTCTCGACGACGTTCCGAACGGCCAAGGCAATGCGGGTATCGCTTCGCAAAATGTCTCGTCGCTGCCTTCCAACAATCTCCTGCGGCATCAGTTTGATTACGGCCGCTCTGACTTCGATCGTCGGCACATCGCGACGGTTTCCTATGTCTGGGATCTCCCGACGCTTCAGGGCCGCAACCTCCTCGTTCGTGAAGCTGTTGGTGGATGGCAGACCACCGGTATCATCCGACGCCAATCAGGACAGGCGCTCACTCCACTCGCCGGGTCAGATCGGTCGCAGACTGGACTGGGTCAGGATCGCGCCTATCGGATTTCGTCAAACGGCTACGGGGGTACCGCCTGCGCCGCCATCAGCCCGTGCGTTAGTTACTTGAATCCTGCGGCCTTTGGCAGCGTTCCCCCCCCTCGGACGGCCGGCAACGTCGGTAAGGGGTCGTTCAATGGGCCGTCTCTCATCACGTGGGATGTCGGCGCGCTCAAAAATTTCGCTCTTTCCCCGGGTGACCGCTTCCGCCTTCAGTTCCACGCTGAATTCTTCAATGTCCTTAATCACACCAACCTCGGCAACCCGAATCTCACGTCCAACGCAGGCGCCTTCGGTACCATTCAGGGGGCCGGAGATCCACGCATCGGCCAGCTTGCCCTTAAGCTACTTTTCTGATCGTCGACATCGAGGCCCAACCATCGAACATAGAAGGATGAGGCGGACGCAGTGTTCGCCTCGATCGACCACGTCACGAGAAAAGCTCTCAACTTCAAACCTCTGCGACTTTGGTCCTTTCCGTCACCCCCAATAAAAGGAAGACGTGAAGCGCTATCTCGGTACCTGCGTGACGCCGTGGACATCCGAGGATCATAAGATCGCGACCCAACCCAGTGGTCATGATCCCGGTTGAGCCATCTGTAATTCGACAACCATTTTCGTCCTACTCGGTTGCGGTAAAAAGCTCCCTTGCAATTGCCTCCCCGACCTCCTGAGTTGTTGCTGTACCACCGACGTCGGCGGTCCGGGCTCCTCCTTTGGCCAGCAACGAGCAGAAAGCATCCTCCACCGCTTTAGCCGCCTCCATCTCCCCAAGGTGCTCCAGCATCATCGCCCCAGACCAGATTTGCGCGACAGGGTTGGCTACACCCTTGCCTGCAATGTCCGGTGCCGAGCCGTGCACTGGTTCGAACATCGACGGAAATTTTCGCTCTGGATTTATGTTCGCCGAAGGCGCCAGCCCGATCGATCCCACCACAGCCGCACCTAGATCGGAGAGAATATCACCGAAGAGATTCGACCCCACAACAACGTCGAACCAATCGGGGTGTGCCACAAAGTGCGCCGCCAGAATATCAATGTGGAATTGGTCCGTTCGGCAGTTCGGGAATTCCTGCTTTACTGCCGCAAAGCGCTCATCCCAGAAAGGCATGGTATAGACGATTCCGTTTGATTTTGTTGCAGAGGTTACGTGCTTCCGCCGACGCTCCGCCAGTTCGAACGCAAACCGAATCACCCGGTCGCACCCACGCCGAGTGAACAGACTCTCCTGAATAGCGAGCTCCGAATCAGTTCCCCTGAACATCCGGCCACCTACCTCGGAGTACTCGCCCTCGTTGTTCTCCCGAACGGTACAAAAATCGATTCCGCCTGGCAAGTGGCCTTTCAGAGGCGACTCCACACCCGCTAACAAACGGATCGGCCGCACATTGACATACTGCTCAAATCCGCGGCGAATCGGAATCAGCAGTCCCCACAGTGAAACGTGGTCTGGAACCCCTGGATAGCCGACCGCGCCCAGGAAGATGGAATCGAAGCAACGCAGCTGCTCAAGTCCGTCTTCCGGCATCATGCGGCCAGTCTTCAGGTAGCTCTCGCAGCTCCAATCGAAGTGTGTCCACGAAAATTCAATGCCGAATTTTCGGCCTGCCGCCTCCAGGACGCGTATCCCTTCAGGAACCACTTCGCGCCCAATGCCGTCACCCTCAATCACCGCGATTTTGTAATGCCTCACGAATCGCTCCTGACGTTTGCTCCACTCAACGACATGTCTATTCCACCCCACGCAGAACCATACGCTCCCTCACAACGCTCATCTCGAGTTCTCGCTCCCAACGCGCCACAACGAGCGTCGCTACCCCGTTCCCAACCATATTTACCAAGGCGCGAAACATACTCATAAACCGATCTATTCCCAAAATCAACGCCATGCCGGCTACAGGAATGGTCGGCACGACCATCAGTGTTCCCACCAGGGCGACAAACGCAGCCCCCTGCACGCCACTCGCTCCCTTGGAGGTTAAAATTGCCACGCCGAAGATCGTTAGCTGCTGTCTCAGGGTCAGATGCGTGTTCGTCGCCTGCGCCACAAACAACGCCGCCATCGTCATGTACAGACTGGATCCGTCCGTGTTGAAAGTGTATCCCGTCGGCACAACCAGTCCTACAAGCGTCTTGGAACACCCGAGCAACTCCAGCTTTTCCATCAAGCGAGGCAGCGCCGTCTCCGACGAACTTGTCGCGAGAACCAGCACCATCTCTTCGCGGATGTATGCGAGAAATCGAAAGATATTAAAGCCACACGCCCTGGCCACAATACCCAGAATGACCACGACGAAAAACACGCAAGTCAGATAGAAGGTGGCGATCAATTCGGCAAGTGACCCAAGTGATGCAATTCCGTACTTCCCTATGGTGAATGCCATTGCTCCAAAAGCTCCTGCCGGGGCGAACAGCATAACGATGTCTACCACCCGAAACACCACAACCGTCAACGCATCCAGCGCTCGGGTCACAGGCTCGGACCTCGCTCCTGCTAACGTCAGGGCAAAACCGAAAAGGAGGGAAACGAACAGTACCTGCAGAATGTCGCCCGCAGCAAACGCGCCAACCACGGTCGTCGGCACCAGGTGCAATAAGAACTCCATCGCTCCCTGGCTTCGCGCCGCTCCGGCATAGGAAGCTACACTGCTTACGTCGGCGGTGGATACAGTGACGTGGAACCGTGTGCCCGGATGCACGGCATTGCCGACCACCAGCCCGATCAGCAAGGCAGCCGTCGAAACTACTTCGAAATACAACAGCGCTTTCCCGCCTACCCTCCCTACCTTCTTTAGATCTCGCATCCCCGCAATGCCGGTTGTAACCGTGCAGAAAATTACGAGAGTGATCACCATCGAGATCAGCCGGATAAACACATCGCCAAGAGGCTTCATTGCCATGCCCCACGCGGGCTTGAAAAAACCAAGCACCACGGCGATCGCGATCGCGACCAGCACCTGGACCCAAAGGCTTCGATAAGCCGGCTTGCGCGTTCGCGTCCCCACGGCGCTCCTGCTGTCGTGCTCCATCATTCCTGCTTTCGTGTTCAATCTACCCTGCGGCTATCTATTCTCTGCGCACCCGTTCGGCATCGCTCTCCTCTTTTGAGAGCGCAAATTGCTCCTACTCCGGTGACGCCTCTTCCGGACGCACGATCCACCCCCGAATGAGTGTAGCCGCAACGATCCCTTATCTCCGATTCAGAATGCAGCACAATACCGTTTTCGGCTTACGCGACAGGACCTTCGGTTCGGAGGTTTGGAGCAGAAGGTCGGCTGCTTCTATGCCGGTTCCTTCTGTGTTTAGTCACATGCGACAGTAAGGAGCGGGCGTTTTCGGAAAGGAAGAAGCGATCAGCAGACCTTAACCAAACAACATATCTGCTGCTGAGTGCAGGTCCTGGCTAAGACTTTGGGATCTTCGTGCTGGAGTCGACTCGAACCGGATAGAGCTAATCCCGGGTGCGCCTTTACTGACGCTTAGCGAAGCTATCGGACAAGCCTATCTCCCAACTCTCTAAGGGAACGTCATCTTCGAATTGCAGCAAGGAGGTGGCGCTGAAGGAACGAACCGGCGGCGCGGTGACATCATCAGCTTCCCGCATCTGAAATGGAATCCGCAGGTCGCGCACCTCGCCACGGCGACAGTACTGACGTAGCTCCCGCTCGATATTGAGCCTTCCTTGCACGTTACAGGAATGAACAGCCCAATGCCTCAAGTCAAGATTATTGTCGGTGATGAACCGGGCGCAATCGAACCCCGTCTTCTCCACGTAATCCGCATAGGGAATGGTTCGCCCTGCCTCGTTTGGTCCAACAGGGTAATGTTCCTCAGCCAGATCGTGATCAAATGAGATCAGGTCAGGCATGCCCCTTTCATCGAGATACTGGGCGAACTCGGCATAGGTGCGTACTAGGTGGACTCCGTGCAAGGTTGGAACTCGCATATCGTCAAGGTAAAGAATTGATTCAAAAACTGCCATTATTGAGGTCCCTTTGATCACCACGCGCCAGACCGCTTGAAGCCTTTCGACGTCCCAAAACAAACACCATCTAGGCGACGAGATAAATGCCTCGCTCACCTCCCCGCACCATGGGCATCTAGCGGCAGCCCTCCAGCATACTATTTGCTCATGCGTCGCTGCCAGGCAGAGTAACACACGTCAAAGGTAACGGCAGGTACAGACATCGACGGTTGAATCATCCAAATGTTTCGATGCTTCTCGGGAACGGTTCGTTACACCAGGCATCGTGGATTCAGCAACAAAGTTGATCCCGTTGAGAAGCTCCGCTCGAGTATTGCCCGCAGACAGGCGCCACGCGGCCCAAAGTAGAGGATTGTAATCCGACCTGATCTCGATTCCCCTTTTACATCCCAAGATCTTACTCGCAGCTCTCTCTACTTCAAGTAGGCTCTTACCAGATCGATCATGTCCTCAGCAAGTTCGTGGGGATGAGTTGTCGCCTTCTCGGACGACAGTAGATGCAGCCGAATGTGATCTTCCAGCACCTCGGCCATGAGACTGTTGATCCCGCCGCGCACATTGGCCATAAGCATCAGAAGATCCGAGCAATCATCTCCCGTGGTCAACGATCGCTCGATCGAGTCCACCTGACCGCGAATGCGTTTTATTCGGGCAATCAGTTTTTGCTTTTCTTTGTCAACAGGCGGCATCCTGACCCTCGGGATATATGATAGTGGGATATTATATATAAAGCTGTTCGCCCGTGTGTGTCTCGCTAGGCATTTCGCGCTTACCTGATCGCAACAACTCTCATGCTGAGCTGGCACGTACTCGATCTCGTAAAAGCGGTTATTCACATCTCCTAAGCCGTCCCGGTCCCCTGGACATGATCCCTACAGCACGTGCCGCGCGGACTGGAGTCTCTATGCGTCTTTTTGCAGCCTTCTTGATGGTTCTCTGCTCGGTTCAGGCATCGGGGCAAGCGGCTGGAGGCGGTCACTCGACTGCAAGTCTAGAAAAGGCGAATGAAGCCAGGCAAGCAGGGGACATGCTGACCATGTTTCCTCACCCAGACCGCACACCGTGGTACGTGGCTGGTCAGGCCAACATTATCTTTCAGGCGCATCCTGCCTTCCATTCCCCCTATGAAGGCGCCAATAGCCTGCGCGGGGTCGGCGAGTACAAGACTTCTCTTCTTGGAACGGTCTACCTCGGTTATCAGCTGCAGCGTCTTTGGAAGGGTCCCGCAACAAAGAACAATTTTCGCTACAACACAGATCTCATTCTAGATCTGGAGTCAGCCAGTGGGCGGGGGATCAGTCAGGCTCTCGGCCTGGCTGGCTTCACGAACCTCGACGTCGTCCGGAATCCCACCCTGGGCTCAACACCTTACATTGCCAGGGCAGAAATTCATCAGACGATCGGCTTCACGAACGAGATGAGTGAGTCTGTGCGCGGCCCACTCTCGCTGGCAACAAAGGTTCCAGTTCGCAGACTTGAAGTCCGCGTCGGCAAAATGTCCATGCCCGATGTATTAGACATCAACGGAATCCTGAGCGATAGTCATCTTCAGTTCACCAACTGGACGATCGACAACAGTGGCGCTTGGGACTACGCGGCCGACACACGGGGTTACACTAACGCTGCGACGGTGGAGTACCAGGATCGGAGTTGGGCAGCTAGATACGGCCTTGGCCTTATGCCTACTGTGGCCAACGGAATCGATCTCGACTGGAATATCGGCAGGGCGCGGGGTCAAAACTTCGAACTCGAACTGCGGCAAAGCGTGCTTCCCGGCAGAAAGGGAGCTCAGCGGTTCCTGGCTTACGTCAACGCGGCGCACATGGGCGACTACCGTGAGGCGGTCAACGCCTTCCTGAGCGGTGTCGACCCAACTCCAGACATAACCAAACATGAACATTTCGGAGCGATCAAGTACGGCTTCAGCTATAACGGTGAACAAGAACTCACCCCGCACCTTCGGGTTGGAGCCCGGTTCGGCTGGAACGAAGGCCAGCACGAGTCCTTCGCCTACACGGAAGTTGACCAGACGATCCTCCTCGGAGCCGATTACGGCGGCGAACAGTGGGGTCGAAAGGACGACAAGGTTGGGCTGGCCTTCGTGTCGAACGCAATCAAGCGCGATCACCAGAATTACCTAGGCAACGGAGGACTGGGATTCCTGCTGGGGGATGGACGCCTGACTTACAGTCGCGAGAATACCTGTGAGGCTTACTACAATCTGCATGTCTTTCGCGGTCAATACTTCGCGCTTGGCTTCTCCCACATTGCTAATCCCGGCTATAACCGCAATCGCGGACCGGTCTGGGTGCCTTCTGTACGCGCCCATGTGGACTTTTAGACTGCACAGGGTTCTAAACGGGATTCCAGGTCTCTTTCCGAGCCACTCTCTGACCGCGATCGTTCATTACGGAATAGACTAGCGCCAGAAGCAAGCAGCGCAGAATTCCAACCAACCCAGAAGAGGTGAACTGTGGCAACAAAGAAGCTCCCAGTGAAGAAGGCGGCGACCCCTGCCAAGGGAACAGCAGCGAAGAAGGTTGATTTTGCATCACCGAGAGCAACGGCCTCACCAGCAAAGGCGGCCGGGAGTGCACTCGCGAAGCCCTCGAAGAAAATCAGCAAGTCAGAGTTGGTCCGCACCATGGCAGAGAACTTGGAGCTACCGAACAAACAGTTAGCAAGCATCCTGGATCTGCTCGCTCGAACTGCTGTTGAAGAGACCAAAATAAACGGAGAGTTCACGATCCCCGGTATCGGGAAGTTAGTCAAGGCCGAGCGGAAGGCGCGGTTGGGCCGCAACCCCCAGACGGGTGAAGCAATCCAGATCGGGGCGAAGACCACCGTCAAATTTCGAGTAGGGAAGGCAATCAAGGACGCAATCGTCCCATCCAGAAAATGAACATGGCTGTGATTGACGCCGCGTGAAGAAGGCTTCCAGACACCGTAGCTCAGAGTCCGATGAGGTGCTTCCGGTCACCAGATCTAAGGCAGCGTCCAGCCTCAAACATAGGTGGATGACGAGGTCTGTACACTCGTGCAGCTGCCGGGCTGGGCGGTTACCGTGAACTCGACCGTGTGCACGCCCTGTTGACGGACGCAGTCTTTGACAAGATCGAAGCTGGCGCGCCCTGCACCCGGAAGCGCTGCTGAGTGATAAACCTATCTATCTGCTATCGGGCAGCTACGTGATCGACCCAGAACTACGTCTTATCTGTGTTTAGGTATTGGTGGCAGCTTCCATTTGAGCTCGGCAGGATTCCATGTTGTCACCTGCGCAGCCATCAGCCCATCATGGGTCTCATAAGCGTCCGCCCCGCGATAGCTCTCCTTGAGCAGCGGGGAGTCGGCACGCCACTGGACGTTGATCACGTCACCAACCGCGAAGGTGTGCTCGGCGATCACCTTCAAACCGCACGTTCCTCCCTGTGATGGCGGCTTGACCACCTGGGCGAACATCTGACCCAGCGCCGCCTTGCCGTGGACCACCTGGCCGTTTGGACCAAAGAACTCGACATTGTCCGGGAACTGGGCCATCAGGCGAAACCAATCGCAGCCGGTGAAGGCCGCCATATGTTCTTCGACTACCTTGGCCGGGCTAGCCTGACGTTTGAGCGGCGGCATGGTCTGTGCGACGATCGGAGCACAGGCAAACAACAGCGCGGCGAGTCGGCCGGCGACAGCGAAAGGTGAAGAGAAAGAAAGATTCTGCATACGAGTCACGATAGCGCAGACGGCCACGGTTCGGAAGACAGAGTCGTCGTTCTTCCCAAACTCGGCATCCTTCTGATGCTTTGAGGCCCCTACCTGACGCTGGGCGAATCATTTACCTGCAAATCCCCCAGCGCATACTGAATCCCGGCCAGCACATGTTCCATCATCGGCGTATTCGCATAAATATGTTCGCTATGCCCCAGTACCTCGATAAAGACCCGGCCTTTGCCCTCACGCCGAATCCAGCTCAGCGCATAATCTCCATCCGTCCGCTTGTATTTCTCCTTCGCTTTGTCCTCATCGCTCATCTTCGCGTAATCGACGCTCGTCAGCACGTGCACGTTCTTCCTTGAGAACGAGTCCTGCACCATCGTGTACGTTTCATCGTGAATCTGAAACTCCTGCCCATGGAACATGGAGGTCAGCGGGCTCTCCGCATCATCGATCTTCACTGTCAACACCTGCGGATAGACCCAGTGAAACTTGAAGTATCCCCCGACCATCTTGTTGAACTCCGGCCACGTCCCTGTCGGCGGCGCATCGGCAGCACGCTCGGCCGTGTGATACGTATCCACTGCCGCATGGATTCCCACCAGTCCCTTTCCCCCACGCACAAATTCCATGAGCGCCTTTTTTCGCGCCTCAGTTGCCGTCGCATCTTGGGGGTCATCTAGAAATGCCAGCGTCGTGCTATCAAGAAAAATCGCGTCATACAGCGCCAGGTTCGCCACCGTAATATCGGCCGAGTCATAGCTGATCGTCGCCGTATACGCACCTGTCTTCTCTCCCATGGCCTTCACCGTCTCCGCCGCCAGCGGGATCGAGGAATGCACAAAGCCTGCCGCCTTGCACAGCACTAGCACCTTGCGCGGCTGCTTCGGCTTCACCAGTGCCTTGGTCGGAATTGCATCCTCCATCGCGACCATGTCCTCGCGATAGGCAGTCTGGATCTGCACCCCATCCTTGATGCTCTGCGGTCGGTTGCCGCTATACGGCGCAGATACTGGCCGTGGTGGCAGCGCGGGCGAAGCCGGCACCTCTTGGGAAAAGCAGGAAAGTGTGAGACAGCACACTGCCGCCATCGAGGCAGTACCAAGGCGTATTTCATTCCCTTTAATCATTCGCATGTACCCGAAATCCTCCTGTCATTTCTAACATCGCCAGCAAGCGCCGCAAAGAAAACTTGGCTGTTTCAATGACGATGCACCTGCCGAGGCTCTGACATGTCCTTCTGCGCCACCGTGCCGGATACAAGCGCATGAGCGTACGGCCAGTTCTGGTCGGCAGATCTATTCGGCCTTACCCACGGAACGATCCTTGTAGACCTTTTGGAATAGATCGAAGGCCTGCTTCTTCTTGCCGTCTTCGGAGATGAGCCCCTTGCGGTTGAAGCCGTCCTGCAGCTTGGGGATATTACGGGTGGGCGAGCGAAAATCCATCAGGACCCATGGGATGAGACCCCGCACCTGGGGAATCTTATTGATCATAACGAACTGGTGTTTGTACACGTTGACCTGCTGTTCCTCTGCCCATCGCTGGTCAATGCCGCCGTGCACACCCTGTTTCGCTTCGGCTCCGAATTCGGAGATGAGAATTGGTTTCTGCGGAAGCGTCCAGCTAATCCTGTCGGCATCCTCGGGGCGCATCTCGTACCAGCCAACATACTCATTTTGACCGACGACATCGAGAGCGTTCGCAAGGGGGTCCTGCTGCACCATTTCGTTGCCCTTAGCATGTGGGCCGATCAAGGCCGACGTGATCGGCCGGGTGGGGTCAAGCCTTCGTGCCTCGTTGGCGAGGTTCGTCAGGAATTGAGTTCGAGCAGGGTTGTTGGGTGTCTCGTTCGAAACCGACCAGAGGATGACCGACGCCTTATTACGATCTCGGCGGATCATCTCGCTCAGCATGTGGCTGGCCTTGGCGTACACCTCTGGTTTTTCGAATGAGATGTGCTGCCAGAGCGGGATCTCGGACCAGACCATAATGCCGTTGCGGTCGGCCGCGCGCTCCATACGCTCGTCATGGGGGTAGTGGGCGAGACGGACGAAGTTCGCGTTCAGGTCTTTGAGGAACCCAAAGATGTTCTTGACGTCTTCGTCTGTGCAGGCTCGGCCCGTGCGATAGGGAGCTTCCGCGTGCATATTGGCTCCCTGTAAAAACATCGCTTTGCCGTTCAGCAGGATGCGAGTGCCCTCGACCCGAATGTCCCGGAAGCCGATGTCGTCGGTCAGCTTGTCCTGACCGGACGCGAGTTCAACCTTGTAAAGCTTTGGTGTCTCTGGCGACCAGAGATCGATTTTTCTGGCTTTAATGTCGAAGGGTGCGCGGCCTTCAGCGTCTGTCTTCAGGGTGGCTTCCACAGCCGCCTCGGGGATGCGAAGCGTAACAACTGTGCCTGCCGTGGCGCCCTCGATGTGGACGTAGCCGGCGAGAATGTTGGCCCCCGCGGCGGAAAAGGTAGTCTCGTGCTTCAGGTGAATGTCGTAGTCGTCGATGAATTGCGTCGGGACCGTGACGAGGGAGACATCGCGCGTGAGGCCACCGTAGTTGAACCAATCGATGCCGACCGAAGGGATTCCATCCACCTGGCGCGTGGAGTCGACGGCAATCACGACGAAGTTGCTGCCGGGCTTGAGAGCGGTTGTGACTTCGCAGTCAAAGGGCGTGAAGCCGCCTTCGTGATCGCAAATCCGCTTCTGATTTACCCACACGAACGACTTATAATTTGCAGCGCCGATGTGGAGAAAGGTGCGCGTGTTCGCCTTCGGCTGGAGATCGAAATCCTTCTCGTACCAGACGACGCCCTCAAAGCGAAACAGCGAGGGATCCTGGGTGTTCCAGTCGCCCGGAACTTTGAGGGTGGGGGCGGTCGCAAAGTCGTACTCCTCGTTATGCGGCCCGCTGTTGATGTTGGGATGCGTGTTCAGTGCGTAGCCGTTGTCGCGGACCTTGCCCTCTGGGCTGTAAAGAGCTCTGCCAGGCGGCTGATCGACGAGGTAGTGCCAGTCTCCGTTCAACGAGTTGACGGAGCGGTGATCAACACCGACCAACAGTGTGTTCATCGGCTGCTGGGCCAGGATGGGAAGCGTGATGGCACAGCAAGCAGAAAAGAGAAAGCCTCTGCCGCAGGTTATGTATCTGTCTGCAATACTCTTCGTCAAAAAGGTCATGCGACTCCGTTCCGAAACTGATTTGCCGGGATTGTCCTTTGAGGAGACCTAACAGTAGTGGATCATTCCCCAGTCCGAAAGTTGGAGCGCCCACATCCCATTATGGCTGCGCAGCACCAATATGAGCACGGGATGCGCTCAAGTCTTTGGAAGCGCATCCATAGCGCGGACCTTTCGCGCTTTTCCGCGTGGCGGAGCAGAGGAAACGTCCCGCTGGACGTCGCAAAGGCAAACCACCACCCTAACCAGCTTCTGGACGTAAGTCACGCGACTTCGGAGAAGCAAGTTATTCCACTCTGCTGCTCAAGGCAGACCGGCGTTCGCGAACCGAGCACTGCACTACACCTCGACCTCAGCCTGTGAAGCTGCTTCCTTCTCCTTAGCCTCATGGAGTGCTTTCTGCTTCTCGCCGACACCATTCGTCCACTGTCCACCGGTGTCGAATCGATCGGCGATGTCTTTTCTGTTCCTGGCTTTCGATCATAGCGCGCCACATCGAGCCCGGTACCGCCCTTGATCTCCGACTGAACGGTGTGGAGACCATTGCCGCTGTTCCAGGGCCTCTTGAAATCCGCCTCGCCGTACTGGCTTTCTCCTGTCGATGCGTTGAAGGCTCGGAACGGTTTCCCTGTCGGCCGCCAGCCGCATTTTTCAGAAGGGAAGCATCGCGCGCCTGCTCGTATTCCTAATGCACATACTTGGGTAAACTTTGCTCACAAGGTACGCCCAGCTGTTCCAAACGTCACTGAAGTGCAAGCCAATGGTTCACGAGAGGGCCGACCTCGGCAGCGATCGGCAGAGTGGGCGGGAGCCCCTCTAGAGACAACTCCGCCAATCCGACTTCCACATATAGAGCCTCATGCAAGTATGTACTCGCAACCTTCGAGAGAGTAGCAAAGCCACCTAAGAGCTAGAAGGTGTATTTTGCGGAAAGCTGCATGCGGCGAGGACTATTGCTGACGACGCCGTCAGTCGCTGCATTTAGGCGTCCGAAGATTGATGACTGGATACTTTGCGAACCGAAGGTGTCGTAATTCACGTTGTTGGCCACATTCTGCGCTTCGAGGCGAAGCTGAAGGATCTGTTCGCGATAAATAGTGAAGTTCTTGGAGAGCGTCGCGTCAATGTTCCAGACACCAGCCTGACGGAAGTAGTTTCGTCCGAGGTTGCTGTTCTGGCCAGCGGAGGGCACATAGAACATGTTCTTCTGTGCGGCAGTAAAGAAGCTGAGAACCTGACTGCCGGGAGGACCCTCCAGATGGATGTGGCCCATGTGCCCGTTGCAGCCGTTGCAGGAGGCGGGCGTCTGCACGCTTCCCGAGAAGGTATTTGAACCTGAGAAGAAGGTAATGGGGCGGCCGGAGTACCAGTTGCCGTCGCCGGCGATCTCCCACCCGCCGATGACAGTATCGACCGCGCGATTCAAGTTACCGCCCAACCATTTACCGCGGCCAAACGGAAGATCGTAGACGAAATTGCCGGCTACGGTGTGGGTGTTATCGAAGTCCGCGGGTGCGTAATTCAGGCGGGGCGTATTGTAGTCGAAGGGCGTGGCCGCTGCGCTCTGGGTGCCGCCCGTGCCGACGGTGGTGAAGGTGGGGTCGAAGGACCGTACGTCAAGCGTCTTCGAGTAGACGTAATTCGCCTGAAAGAGCAGACCCTTTGAAAAGCGCTTTTCAATCTGCGTCTGCAGGCCGTTGTAGTTGGAGTAGTCGCGCGTCTGAAGCACGTTGAGGCCGCCCAAATATTGAGAGTAGGGCTTGAAGAACGTGGCCGGGAGGCTGGACGTGACCACCAATGGGGTGCCGTTCTGCAGCCGTGTGGCCAAGGCGTTCGCGAGGCCGGCAACGTTGTTCAAACTAAGGTTAGAGGCGTAGTTCCGCCTGATGAACGCGGAGCCCGTTTCACCTGTTCTGCGGCGCGTGTCGGAGGAGATGATCTGCGTCATCAGGGGACTCTCGCCGCCAGCCTGGATGATCTGGAAGGCCTGCAGAAATCCGTTCGATGTGATGTTGCTCTGATTGGTGTCATAGCCGCCATACAGGCCGGTTCCGTGATTTCCGATATAGGTGACAGTGACCACCGTGTCCTTTGCAATTTGGTGCTGGATACTGAGCCCCCACATGGCCACCGCGGGCGTCTTGATGTTCGGATCGGCAACCGTGAGCGAGTTGAGGCTGTACGCGGGTGGGGTTCGCAGGCCCAACGGGGTCGTGGGAGGCACCGGAACGGTCCAATTTTTGGCTCGAACGCCCTGGGTGCTCGTCGTAACGCCCTGAGCGTTAGTGGTGAAGTTGTCCTGCCCCGAGGTTGAATCGATGGCCTGATACGTCAGGCCCGGCATGCCCTGGAAGACGGTGGACGAGAACGAGAACGAGTTGATGCGGTCATAGGCTATACGGAAGTTTCCACGAACGGAGGTCTTGCCGTTCTTGAATGGGTCCAGCGCAAAGCCGACCGAGGGACCGAGATTATTCCAGTCGTCCTTGTAGAACTGGCCCGGAACGAATGAAATAGCTGCGCCGGCGCTCTGCCCATACGCAAGCGGGACATTGGGCACAAGGCCGGGAGCGCTTCTGAAGCGGGGAGCCATCCGCGCGTCGAGACGGACACCGTAATCGATCACTAGATTGGGTAGGACCTTCCAGGAGTCCTGAAGGTAGAAGTCGTACTCCGGCCAGCGATTGTCCATGATGTTGATGCTGCCGGCGGGCTTGAAGGCTGAGCCGTCGGAGTTGGAGACGTAGCCCGCAGTCGTCCGGCCAATGCGTCCCAGAAGATCGTTCGTGGCGTTATAGAGATTAGGCTGGTCGGTGCCGATATTGATGCCGTTGGCAGCGCCGGGTGTATTGTAACGGGCGGTGTCCAGCGGATTATCTCCCGGAGCGAAAAACACCTGAGGGATGACATCCTGGCTCCCAATGGAACCGCGATGATCGATCTCGCGACCGTAGCGGAAGTTGATGCCTGCCTTGATGGTGTGCGAGCTCTTTACCAGGGTGAAGTTATCGGCGAGCTGATAGGTAGTGAGATATCGGTTATTGGAGACATACGTGTTGCGGGGCGAGATGACCTGGTTGAAGTTATACGGGGTGAGCACCGAGCTATCGAGCGCAGGGTTCACGAACGCGAATCCGAAACGGTTCATGCCGACAAGCAGCTCATTGGTGATCGTTGGCGTGATGTTGACGCGATAACCTACCGCCAGGTTGCGCGGCTGGCGGAAGGTGTTGACCGTGGCGGGCGCATCGGGGAAGGTGGGCAGACCGCCATTGACTGCGTCGGCGAAGGTGTTCTGGTGGCCCGAGTACCAACGGCCGAAGATGGAGTTGCGCGCGTTGAAGATGTGGTCGATCTTGTAGGTCGTATCCACCTGCTTATCAATGGCGGGAGCGGCGAAGGTATATCCGGCGGTGTTGAACCCGTCGCCTACGGTAAAGGTGTTCGGCAGCGGAGCCAGAGCCAGATACTTCTGCACCGCAGGATCGAGACCGACGTGGAAGGGATCGTTTGCCACCATATCGTAGGTTCCGAAAGGTACGACTGGATTGCCGCTTGCATCTACCGACGCTCCGGTAGATCCGGACGGATTGTTCTTGGCTCCGCCGGTCGCATAACGGAAGAGTCCCTGCCTGGCGGAGGCGGTGTAGACACTGCGCGTGATCACCGAGGTCTGCTTCGCATGCAGCAGCTCGACGTTGACGAAGAAGAAGGTCTTGTCCTTGAAGATGGGGCCGCCGAGAGATCCGCCAGGGATGTTCTGGATGAATTGGCCTCGTGGCAGCTGAGGCACCGCTCCCTTGGCTTGAGGAGTGTTGGCCCGCAGAAATGGCGACTGATAGAACTCGAATAGGTTACCGTGAAACGCGTTGGTTCCGGAACGCGTGACCATGACGACCTGACCACCCGAGTTGCGGCCGTACTCCGGGGTGAAGTTGGAGGTGAGGACGCGGAACTCGGAGAGCATGTCCGGATTGAGGTGGGTGGGAGAAGAGTTGGAACCGCCGGAACTGCTCTCGTTAATGTCGACGCCATCCAGAGTGTAGTTCCAGGCACGGTCTCGCGAGCCATTGACGCTGACACCGCCGCCGGTAGCGTTTCCTCCGTTGACCACGACACCGGGAATCAGTGTGACCAGCCCAATCGGATTGCGGCCACGGGTTCCAACGATGGGCAGCTGCGTCAAGGTTACGTTGTCGATGATTCCGCCGAAGTTGCCGGAAGATTCGGTTTGAACAAGATCGTAGCCGCCCTGAACCTCTACCGTTTGATCCGACGATCCAATGCCGAGTGTTGCGTTGACCGTAGAGGGCAGACCGATGCTCAGCACATTGCCGGTCGAGGCGAATGTTTTGAAGGACGGCATCGTCACGCGGATTGTGTAACGTCCGATCTGAAGGCTATCGAAGACATAGTCTCCCTTGCCACCTGAAGTCGTTGTGTATGTGGCCTTTGTGTCTTCATCGATAGCTGTCACAGAGGCTCCCGAGATGACAGCGCCGCTGCTATCTGTCACGACGCCAGCGATTCGACTGGTCGTTCCTTGAGCGAGAGCGGCGATAGACAGAAGGAACAGAAAGGAAAAGCAGAGAACTCGGTTCATACAATCGCTCCTGGCACAACACCCGCCTGTAGACCGGGCCTATGAGAATTGAACTGCAGTGCGTGCGAACAGGGCTCGTAGTCAGAGATGTGGCACGACTTGGTCTTAGAGGAGGACGGCTCCTACGAGTGCTTGCGAAGGATGAGGCCGCCGCAGCAGGTCAGCTGCCCTTGCGGAGGCAAGCCCGGTTGGTCGCGGCACGACTTGTAGCGGTAAAGATCGACGATGCAATCGTTCAGCGGGACAGCTGTTCGGGAATGTTGTAACTTTACCGAACGGTGCACGGCTGTCAAGAAGATTTCCGATTCTCGTCGTATCGAAGCTGGAGGGGTGATGCGTGCGATTGCGATGTGTATGGCGGCAGTCGCTTCTCTGGCAGGTCTGTCTGCGCAAAGTCAGGGCTTCACCATCGACCAAGCGCTGAGTGCGCCCTTTGCTTCGGATCTCATTGCAAGCCAGCAGAGGGGCGGCTTCGCATGGGTGGAGAACCAGGAGGGCAGACGCAATCTCTGGATCGGGCAACCAACCTCCTCCGGCAAGTATGAGTCAAAGCCGCTGACCTCCTACGATCAGGATGACGGCCAGGAGATCTATCAGATTGCGTGGACTCCCGATGCCAAGCACCTGATCTATGTCCGGGGCGGCGACTCGGAGTTCCCGGGCAAACCCGATCCAAATCCGGCGCTCGCACCGGACGGCGTTGCGCAGAGTATCTGGCTTATCGCAACTGCAGGAGGTGAGCCGCAGAAGCTGGGCGAGGGCTTCAATCCCGTGGTCTCTCCGGCAGGGGACCAGGTCGCCTTCGTGTCTCATGGACAGGTATGGACGGCAGGCCTCCATCCCGACACAGCGAAAGCGAAGCCTCTGCTTCACACGCGAGGGGACCTCTCCGAACTGGTTTGGGCTCCTGATGCCCATGCCCTCGCCTTTGTCAGCGAACGCTCCGATCACAGCTTCATTGGGGTCTATGACTGTCACGCAAAGACGTTGCTCTATCTGGATCCCAGCACAGGGGACGATGCGGAGCCCGTCTGGTCCCCAGATAGCCGGCAGATCGCTTTTGTTCGAGTGCCAGGCTCCTCCGAGCCTTCGCCACCCAACCATCGAACGGCAAGCCCCTGGTCCATTCGCATCGCCGATGCATCCACTGGCGAAGGGCACTCCACATGGAAATCCGGGAAAGGTCGCGGCAGCGCCTTTCGCCAGATACATGGAGCGCAACTGCTTTGGACAGCAGACAATTATCTTGTGTTTCCATGGGAGGGTGATGGCTGGTCACACCTCTATTCCGTGCTCGCAACGGGTGGCAAAGCACTCTTGCTCACTCCCGGTGACTTTGAAGTGGAAGACGTCAGCTTAACCGCAGACCACAAGACCATCCTCTACGCGTCGAACCAGGGGGATATCGACCGCCGTCACATCTGGACCGTAGCGGCGTCAGGAGGTAAACCGAAGCCACTGACAGGCGGTGCCGGAATCGAGGTTGCGCCAGTTGAGGCAGGGCCCCTGATCGCCACACTTCGTTCCGATCATCACACGCCGCTTCGCCCTGCGCTGCTCGAACCGGATGGCAAGCTGCGGGATCTCGCTCCAGAGCTCATTCCGGTGACCTACCCCGGCGCCAAATTTGTCCGTCCTGAACAGGTGTTCTTTACTGCTGCAGATGGGCTGCAGCTTCACGGTCAGCTGTTTCTACCGCCTGGAGCGCGCGACGGCAGGCACCACCCGGCCCTCGTATTTTTTCACGGAGGATCGCGTCGCCAGATGCTGCTTGGCTTCCACCCCATGCAGTACTACTCCAATGCGTATGCCATGAATCAGTATTTGGCTAGCCTCGGCTACATCGTGCTCTCGGTTAACTATCGCAGCGGCATCGGCTACGGTCTGGACTTCCGCGAGGCGATTCACTATGGCAGGGACGGAGCCAGCGAGTTCAACGACGTGCTTGGCGCAGGAAACTATCTGCGTAGACGACACGACGTCCATCCCAAAAAAATCGGCGTTTGGGGAGGCAGCTACGGAGGCTTTCTCACCGCGCTCGCCTTGGCTCGTGCGTCCGATATCTTTGCCGCCGGTGTGGATATGCACGGAGTCCATCAGTGGCAGCCCCCTGCGAACTGGCGGCCTTCACACGATCCGGCTGCCGATGCACGAGCTCTGAAGACGGCGTGGGAGTCTTCTCCTATGGCTTCCGTTGGCACATGGCGCTCGCCAGTGCTTCTTATTCAGGGAGACGATGACCGGAATGTTCCGTTCTCGCAAACTGTGTCGCTGGCCAGAGCACTCAGGAGTCAGGGCGTCGAGTTCGAGGAACTGGTGTTCCCGGATGAGATTCACGACTTCCTGCTGCATCGTCACTGGGTCGAGGCCTACAAAGCGGAGGCCAACTTTTTTCAGCGACACCTGCCAGCCTCCCTGCCAGCCGGTTCCCAGCTACCAGGCAAGGAGCAGAGACATTGAAACGATCTTTGAGCCTCCTGCTTGCCGCCACGATCCTTCTGACCGCACATTGCTCTGTCCTCGCGCAGGATCTGGATTTCATTCTTCGTGGGGGCTCACTCATTGATGGGTCCGGATCTCCAGCGATCCATGCGGACATTGGCATAGCGGGCGACCGCATCGTCTTCGTCGGTTCGGGCGGCGGACGGAAGGCCAAACGTGAGATCGACGCTACCGGTCTGGTTGTCACGCCCGGCTTCATCGACCCGCATACGCACACGGCCGGAGATCTCTCTGACGCGAAACGCAGCCACAACGAAGCGTACTTGATGCAGGGTGTGAGCACGGTGGCTACTGGAAACGATGGTGACAGCCCCACCGCGATCGGATCCACTCTGGCAAAGTGGAGCCAGCAGGGCATTGGCACAAACGCCGCGCTGTTCATTGGTCAGGGAACCGTCCGCCGCGAAGTGATGGGCATGTCGGATGCAAAGCCGACCGCGGAGCAACTCGATCGCATGAAGGCGCTCGTCGGCACGGCAATGGCTGAGGGTGCCATTGGCATCTCGACCGGCCTCTACTACGCCCCCGGGAGCTTCTCCAGCACGGAAGAGGTTATTGAGCTGGCCCGCATCTCTGCGCAACACGGCGGCATGTATGACACCCACATGCGTGACGAAAGCTCCTACTCCATTGGTCTGCTCGCATCGGTCGCCGAGACGATCCGCATCGGACAGGAGGCTCATTCTCCGGTCATGATCTCCCACATAAAAGCTCTCGGCGCCGACGTATGGGGCAAGAGCACAG
>JAABUZ0100003725.1_pt1 | contig 22034 bp, 18 predicted proteins | sample 5562091 | NCBI WGS metagenome assembly JAABUZ01 (sample SAMN12813069, study PRJNA571459) | rock metagenome | isolation source: Antarctica rocks | place: Antarctica: Victoria Land, Linnaeus Terrace sud | collected 2015-12-21
CTTGGTCAAACGTCGTATAGTTCATTCAGAGTCATTCCTCGCTTCCTGAGTTGATCAGTGTTTTGCTCATTCTAGCAAGAAATGACTCTTGGGTTTCTCTTTTGGGACTTTTAAATCGCCCTGTCCTACTCTCCTACGCGCGGCAATACTTTCTTCATCACTGCAACAAAACATACATAGACATGTACGACTCGACGCGTCCCACTTCAATTGTTATAATGACTCTTAGAGAAGATAATAATGGTAACGTATAACTACTAACAACCTGGGGGTATAGATATATTGTCAGCAACAGCACGCGGCAATTTGATAATTGGACAATCGGGCGGGGCCACCGCCGTAATTAATGCGAGCCTTGTTGGAGCAGTTACGACTGCCCTCAACGATGATCATGTTGATGGCATTTATGGCATGCACAATGGTATCCAGGGTCTTCTCAAAGAAGATATTCTCGACTTGCGTCGGCAGCCATCAACGCTTTGGCAGCAACTTTTGCATACACCATCGGCAGCACTTGGCTCTTGCCGTTACAAATTGCAGGATGAAGATCTCGCACAGGCAGTCGCAATTTTACGACGCTACAACATACGTTATATGCTCTACATTGGTGGCAATGATTCAGCAGATACCGCACATCGCCTCGCACAAGCAGCTTTACATGTCGGGTATGAATTACAGACAATCAGCGTACCCAAGACTATCGACAACGATCTTCCCTTTACCGACCATTGTCCTGGCTATGGGAGCGCGGCACGTTTCATAGCACAAGCTACCATAGATTCGACCATGAACACGGTCTCCATGCCAGCGCATTATCCAGTCAAAATTATAGAGACGATGGGACGTGACGCGGGCTGGTTAGCAGCTGCGTCTGCTCTAGGGAAACGCGATGACATCGACCCACCGCATATGCTTCTTACACCGGAACATGTCTTTGTCGCCGACCAATTTTTGGCACAGGTAGAGGAGATTTATCGACGTATTGGCTATGTCATTATTGTGGTGGCAGAGACAATTCGTGATGCTCAGGGGCAAGCACTTGGCTCTGTAGGTCAAGTGGGAACCGATGCATTTCAACATCCCCTTTTGAGTGGCGTAGGTCAGTCTCTTGTGGACCTGGTGAAAGGACGGCTACAGCTTCGAGCACGCTTCGATAAACCAGGAGACTTACAGCGTATGTCTTCGACAAACATTTCTCATGTTGACCGCGACGAGGCATATTTTGTAGGGCAAATGGGCGTCCAAGCATTACTTGCAGGTGAAAGCGACAAGATGGTAACGTTAGTACGTCAGAAAGAACTACTCTACCATTGTACAACTAGCCTTGTGGAGTTAGCGCAAGTAGCGAACAAGCAGCTTCTCATACCAAATGACTATATGAATAATTCAAAAACGATGGTGACACGGGCTTTTTATGAGTATGCACTGCCCTTAATTGGTGAGTCGCTCAACCACTATCCGACGATAGAGAAAGTGCAGGTAAAGCATTCATGATACGACGGGCAGTCCTGATTGTACTCGATGGCGTTGGCGTAGGTGCTACTCCCGATGCAGCCGCGTATGGTGACGAGGGGGCAAGTTCTCTTGAACACTGTGCCCAAACAATAGGTGGTCTGGTGCTGCCCCACCTTGGCAGTATTGGACTTGGTAACATTACACCTATTGTGGGAACACCGCCGCGTACCGATGTGAGTGGTAGTTACGGGCGCATGGCTTCGGCAGCCGCAGGAAAGGATAGCACGACAGGTCATTGGGAGATGACAGGCGTTGTCCTGCAAAAGCCCCTACCAACCTATCCACATGGGTTTCCTGCCGATCTTGTCACTCAATTTGAGCAGGCAATAGGGCATAAGATTATTGGGAACGTGGTTGCCTCAGGTACTGAAATCATCAAAGCATTGGGCGAAGAGCATATGCGTACAGGCTCCCCTATCCTCTATACATCTGCCGACAGCGTGTTTCAGCTCGCGGCACACCAGGAAATTATTCCGCTCGCAACACTCTATAGGATGTGCGAGACAGCACGCAGTATGCTTACAGGAGAACATGCCGTAGGGCGTGTCATTGCACGTCCATTTATCGGAAGTCCTGGCTTATTCAAGCGGACAGAGCATCGCCGAGATTTCTCGCTGGCACCTCTTGGAACAACACTACTTGACCTGCTCAAAAAAACAGGCAAAGATGTGATTGGTCTTGGTAAGATTGAAGACCTTTTTGCTGGCTGTGGGCTAACGCAGGTTGATCACACTGAGACAAACCGCGACGGGATGGCGGCAACATTGCGTTGGCTCGAACGCGATTTTGAAGGACTACTCTTTGTTAATCTGGTAGAATTCGATATGCTATGGGGTCATCGTCGTGACAGTCAGGGCTATGCTCAAGCTTTACGCGAGGTTGATAGCTGGTTTGTGCAGGTACAACAGGCAATGCGACCAGAAGATGTGATCTTTTTCACGGCAGATCACGGTGTTGACCCAACCTATCGCGGCACCGATCATACTCGTGAATGCGTTCCGCTCCTTGCCTATGGGCAACTCCTGCATACAGGAGTCGATCTTGGCACACGTTCAACATTCGCTGACCTTGGTCAAACATTGGCTCAGGTGTTCGGCATTGGGCCATTAGCAGCCGGTACCAGTTTCGCACAGGATATAGGATTACTATAATGACAGAGACACAACGAATAGGAACCGATTCACAAAGCTTACCATTGCATGGCGAACGTGTAACGCTACGACGCCCTGTACTCAACGACGCTGCAAATGTCTTTCGTTGGGAGCGAGACGATGAGGTATGGCATTACGACCCTCATCGTCCATACTCAAACACGATGGTAGAGTTTGTGCCCTTGTTCGAGCGAAATTATGTACACGGCAACGGACGGCAGTTCTGGTTCATTATTGAGGATGAACAACATACACCTATCGGAACTATCACCTATTTCAACATCGATCACCGTATAGGGCAAGTCGAGGTTGGTCTTGGCCTTGGTGAAAAATCGCGTTGGGGCAAAGGTTACGGTGCGGAAGCTATTCGCACATTGGTGCATTTCCTCTTCACCAACCAAAGCTTTATACGCATCTATGCAGAGACGGCTCTGGCAAATAAAGCGGCTCGCAATGCCTTTACAAGATGTAAATTTATCGAGGTTGGGCAAATCTACGACCCTCGTAGTTCAGGAGAACCCTGGGTACTTTTAGAAATTTGGAGGAAGAATTATCAATGAGTTCAGCAGATGTAACAGTGAATCCTAAAATGTTTAGTGCCTACGATGTACGTGGCATCTACGGGCAAGACTTAACCGATGAAGTAGCGTATCATATCGGGCGTGCAGCAGCTCAATACCTGAATGTCCCCGAAATCGCTGTTGGTCGGGATATGCGTCTCTCTTCGCCACAAATCTCGGCGGCTCTCTTGCGAGGTATTACTGATCAAGGAGTTAATGCCGTCGATCTCGGATTGACCACCACCGATGGTCTTTATTTCGCCGTTGGCAAGTTCAACTATCCCGCCGGTATTATGGTCACGGCATCACACAATCCAGGCAAATACAACGGCTTGAAGTTCTGCCGGGCGCAGGCACTACCAATCAGTAAAGAGACGGGACTCGCCGATATTCGTGATCTCGCGGTAAGTGGAAATTTTGCAGAAGTAACTCATAAAGGAACTGTGACACAGCGCGACATTAGCGACGACTATGTGAAGCATGTACTGTCCTTCATTGATGTCAGCAAGATCAAGCCACTGAAAATTGTTATCGACGCGGGTAACGGTATGGCTGGCATGACGATACCGCGAGTCTTCAAACATCTTCCCTGTGAACTTGTTCCCCTGTATTTTGAGCTTGACGGCAGTTTTCCACACCATCCTGCCAGTCCTATCGAGCCGGAGAACATGGTGGATTTGCAGAAAAAGGTGCGTGAGACAGGTGCAGACATGGGTGCAGCCTTTGATGGTGATGCTGACCGTATGTTCCCCGTCGATGAACACGGCGACCTTGTAGATGGTTCCCAGGTGACAGAGGCAATGGCGAATAGTCTGTTGCGTAAGTATCCGGGTTCGACCATTTTGTACAATCTGGTCGTCTCTAAGAGTGTACCAGAACTGGTGACGAGGCTGGGGGGAAAAGCTGTACGCACACGTGTGGGACATTCGTTTATCAAGGCTGAGATGCGTAAGCTTAACGCAATCTTCGGAGGCGAACATTCTGGTCATTTTTACTTCCGCGACAATTGGTTCGCCGACTCCGGCTTAATCGCCTTTCTGATCATGCTAGAACTTGTCTCCGTCGAAGATAAGCCGCTTTCAGTTCTACTCAAACCACTGGATACAGGAATACGCAGTGGTGAAATCAATAGTCCAGTTGGCGACACGCAGAGCAAGCTACAAGAGTTAGAAGAGCACTTTGGCAAGGGAGCACAGTCGATAGACCATCTTGATGGCCTCACAATAGATTATGGCGACTGGTGGTTCAGCGTTCGTCCATCGAATACCGAGCCACTACTGCGCCTCAATGTTGAAGCAAACGACAAAGCATTGATGACGCAGAAGCGCGACGAATTACTCGCGTTCATCCGCAACTAACTATAAAAGAACTTGCCCCTGTCATGTCCACCAATAACAACGCATCGCTAAAGCAGCTTGCAGAGCGGGTTGGTGGACATGACAGGGGCAAGCCCAGTCACTACTATACTACGTGTTGCCACAAGGTGGCGGAGCCGCGTCAGTTCGTCTATAGTAGTGACTGGGCTTGCCCTGTCATGCTCTCTTTCTCCTCTCTTGTATAAAGAGAACACAGCCATTCTTCTTGACACACAGAAATGTTAGTGCTAGCATGACTTTAGTGACATCGCTTCTTTCCCCACTTAGCAAGTGGTTGACACACTGCATTGCAAGGAGCATAAATTTCAATGAAGATTCACGAGTATCAGGCAAAAGACATTCTGGCCCGTTATGGGATTCCGGTGCAGCCTGGACGCGTCGCGCACACGCCCGACGAAGCCGAGGCGATTGCCCGCGAACTGGGCGGCCCAGTTGTAATTAAAGCCCAGGTCTATGTTGGTGGACGCGGCAAAGCTGGTGGTATCCAATTTGGTGACACACCGGAACAGGCGCGTGCTTCCGCCCAAAAAGTATTGGGTATGGATATAAAGGGGCTCACCGTAGAAAAAGTTTTGGTGACATCCAAAATTGATATTGCGGAAGAGTACTATCTTGGTATTATCCTTGATCGCAAGACGCAATCACCTGTTGTGATGGTCTCGAAAGAGGGCGGCATCGACATCGAAGAGGTCGCAGCAACCACACCTGAGAAGATCATTCAGCAGCCCATCGACATGCACTGGGGACTACGTCCATTCGAGGCACGAGAAATCATTGCACGCGCTGGACTTCCTCATCACACTATCGGTAAAGCTGGTGACATTCTTTCAAAATTAGCAAAAGCATTTATCGACAGTGATGCTAGCCTCGCGGAAATTAATCCTCTTGCACTCACCGCTGATGGTAAAGTCCAGGCAGCCGACGCAAAGATACTTATTGATGATAACGGACTCTTTCGGCAGAAGGAGTATGCAAATTGGGCTGAGACAGAAGAGTCGAATCCATTAGAGTACGAAGCGAAGCAGGCGGGTCTGACGTATGTGAAGCTCGATGGAGATGTAGGTATCATCGGTAATGGTGCTGGTCTCGTCATGACAACGCTCGATATGGTCGCGCGTGCAGGTGGAAAGCCCGCTAATTTTCTAGACATTGGTGGTGGAGCGAAGGCCGAGATTATGTATAAGGCGCTGACATTTGTGGCACGTGACCCACAAGTAAAAGGTATCCTCGTCAATATATTCGGTGGTATTACGCGCGGTGAAGAGGTAGCGAAGGGTGTAATTATGGCACAATCGGACCTCCCCAAAGGTATGCCGATTGTTGTACGTCTCTCCGGCACAGGAGCGGAAGAAGGCAAAGCACTTCTCAAAGATGCTGGTCTTGAGTGGGGACGCGATATGCGCGAGGCTTCAGAGAAGATTGTTGCCGCCATTCATACATGCAGCACCCAGGCACCGGAAAGATCAAACAAGCCTGAGTCACGGATAGAATAGAGGAATAGAGCGATGAGTATTTTGTTGGATAGTACAACGCGCGTGATCGTACAGGGTATCACAGGCCGCGAGGGACTATATCATACACGTAACATGAAAGCGGCTGGTACGAACATTGTCGGAGGCGTAACGCCTGGCAAAGGTGGCGAGACGGTCGAGGGTTTTCCCGTATTTGACACTGTTGCTGAAGCAAGAAAAGCTACGGGAGCTACAGCATCGTGTATTTTCGTTCCCCCACCTGGCGCGGCAGATGCCGTGATGGAAGCGGCAAGCGAGGGTATTGAACTAATCGTCTGCATTACCGAAGGCATTCCAGTTGTCGATATGACACGGGCAATGCTGGTTGTGCATGAGCATAATGCTCGCTTGATTGGGCCGAATTGCCCTGGCATGTGTACTCCTGGGCAGGGCAAGATTGGAATTATTCCATACCAGATTTTCACCCCTGGTCCGGTTGGCTTTATTTCACGATCCGGTACGCTCACCTACGAAGTAGTTTCTCTACTGACGTCTGCGGGTCTGGGACAGTCATCCTGCATCGGTATTGGTGGTGACCCCATTATTGGCTCGACATTTGTTGACTACCTCAAACTGTTTGAGGCTGATCCACAAACAAAAGTGGTCGTGATGTGCGGAGAGATTGGTGGTAGTGACGAAGAAGATGCAGCCGAATATATCAAGATCATGAGCAAGCCCGTTGTAGCCTTTATTTCAGGCCGTACTGCTCCTGCGGGAAAACGTATGGGGCATGCTGGTGCAATTATCTCTGGCAATACAGGAACAGCACAGGGGAAGGTTACAGCGTTGCAAGCGGCGCGCGTTCCTGTCGCTGACACCATTTTCGATATTCCCGAACTCGTACAAAAGGTTTTGTAGCACATAGTCCACTGGACATGTATCGCATGTCCAGTGGACTATGTGCTATTCAAAGGAATAGCTATGACTACTGCACTCGTTTATGACCCAATCTTTCTGGAACACCTTACACCTTCGAAACACCCTGAACGGCCACAGCGTGTTGAGGTGGCATACGAAGCGCTTGAGGAACTTGGCTGGCTGACACGCGAAGGATTGGTGCAACTCGCGCCTCGCGCCGCAACAGTAGATGAGTTGGCAGCGGTTCATGATCGTGCTTACATACAAGAGGTAGCAGAAGCCTCTCAGCAAATGGCCGACGAACAGGCAAAGGATGGTTATAAGACGGCTTTTTTTGCCACCGATACGTATATTTCGGCGAAGTCATATGAAGCTGCTCGTACAGCCGCTGGCGCACCACTCACCGCTCTTGATGCAATGATGAAGGGCGAGATTAAGAACGCCTATTGCCTCGTGCGCCCGCCTGGACATCACGCATTGCCGGATGATGCAATGGGATTTTGTATCTTTAATAATGTCGCGGTAGCTGCTCGTTATGCTATCGACCATTACGGTCTTGAACGCGTGATGATTATTGATTATGACGTGCATCATGGGAATGGCACGCAGGAAATGTTTTATAGTGATCCCCGTGTTCTCTATTTTTCAATACATCAAGCTCCTTTTTATCCTGGCACGGGTGCTTCTGATGAACGAGGAGAGGGACCTGGAATGGGCACAACGATTAATGTACCCATTCCTGCAACCTGCGGTTTCGATACCTATGAAGCTGTTTTTCGACAGGTTATGGCGCCAGCAGCCGACCGCTTTAACCCTCAGCTTATCCTTGTTTCAGCAGGCTTCGACGCGCATTGGAAGGACGCCATTCCACAAACTAGCACACATACTCAGATGTACCTCTCTACGTCAGGGTTTTTCAGGCTAAACGAGATTATTCTCAATTTGGCCAATTTGCTCTGTGACGGTCGTATCATTATGGTGCAAGAAGGTGGGTATAACGTTCAGGCAACGGGTATGTGTATCGCGACGAGTATCAACCAGTTGCTAGGTGATGATGCAGCGGTTGATAACCTTGGTCCTCCACCTGTAGATCCATTGCGCCTAAACATGGATGTGTTGATAGCAGAATTACGGCGCATTCATGGATTAACAGGCTATCGTATGCGCAATTTCAAGAAACCCGATGTAGAGCGGCTACGACGTGAGATGAAGGGGCCAGATACCGACGTCTCCGACGAACACGATGCTTGAGAGGAAACGCACCATCTATGCCTGCTACGCACCTGGACACATACAAGATGCGCTTATTAACGCAAACAGATATTCCAGCCGTTGAGCGTCTCTTACGTACTTCAGAATACATCTATCAACGCTTTACATTGAATGAATTGCCGTTGCTTCTTAAACATTATCCGGCAGTGGGAATGTTCAATGGCAAAACGCTGCATAGCTTTTTGCTGGCACAAAGTGTCAACCCTCCTACGGCATGGATAGGCGGCTTTGGCGTGAGTTGGACGGAGAGCAATTACTATCTGGATATCTTGTTCAGACTGCTCGAAGTGCTCTCATCTCAACTTATCACACAGGGTGTAAAGCATCTGCACTATTCAGGTAATGATTCAGAGCGTGACTGGCTACGTGATGTGCTCTTGAAACGTAGTTTTCTACCCTACCGTCGCCTTTATTCATATGACAAATTCGACTATGAAATGCCTTCACAAGGAAATCAGCAGGTACTTGTCCGCCAGGTTAATGTGACAGGGAAGTATGGAAAGGCTGACGATATGGCGGCTCTGCTTTCCATTGAGCACGCCTGTTTTGAGGACTTATGGCGGTATGACGCGGCAGCCTTTACCGATATCGCAGCCACTCATCCTTACTTTGTTGTTGCGGAACTGCAAGGCAAGGTTGTGGGCTATCAATTCAACGCGCTCGACGACGAGTACGGCTACCTTGTGCGTATCGCCGTTTCCCCTTCAGCTGAAGGGAAGCAGATAGGAGTGCGCTTGATGGCAGAGGCGATACGCTTCTTTCAACGTGAACGAGTGACACGCATTATGCTAAATTCGCAAGACGATAATGCACACGCCCATCGCCTTTATGAGTGGTTTGGCTTTGAACGTATTGAGCAAATGGGGTTTGTATTGAGGAAGCATTTGTAGTTGTGTTCACATTCCTAAGCGTGTAGGTTTGCCCCGTTCAAGCAAATAATGGTCAAACGCAGCAAGAGTACGTACATTGTGAAGCAATACAGCATCGTAAATATCGACGCTCGAAACCTCCTGACGGTAAAAAGGAAGTTTGTACCACACATTCTTGATATGCAGAATTGCAAGACGTGTATCCGGTGTAAGCTGTTGTTTAACCATATCATGCATTGGCTCTGGATGCATACCTTCACTTAGCCAGAACGAAATATCAATCTTCCAGTCGCTTTCGACCTGTTTATCATAGCGTATCATAAAGAAATAGCGTTCGTCGTACGGGAGACCTCTAGGATTGAAGCAGCCGCTTTCGTTGAGGTAACGCACTTCCTTGACGCGAGGATGTTTCAAGAGCGCTTGCAGACTTTCATAAGCTCGTCCGATAGTTAATCCTGGACTTGAAACTGCTACATCAATATCACGCCAGGTCATCAAGCCTAGAGCCGAACTACCAAGTATCCTTACAGAGCCAATCTCACTTAGCAAATTCACAAGATTGAGTTCCTCTACTACAGAATGAGCCTCGTTTTGGAGCATGTCTTGACGTTGCAACAACAGCTCTACTTGCCCTGGTTCCAATGTGTCCTGATTTGTGATTAAAGGTGTATACTCTTCATACATTATCTTGTTCCTCAACAAAGACAAATCTATGTCAGACCCATCAAGCACCACACATCCAATGGTGCCGATTTGTTTTTCACGTAGAGAGGTGCTATTTGCGCAACACGTACATCGGAGCGCACACGTTGTAGTGTGGAACTGTTCAGAAGAATATTGTTATCAGAAGCGTTTGATTGAAGGCGCGCAGCAATATTGACAGCATCACCGATAGCAGTATAGTTCTGAATACGGCCATGTGAGCCGATGTTGCCGATAGTAGCTTGATCGGTATTGACACCAAAACCAAACGAGATAGGCACTCCCTGTGAATGTAGACGTTGGTAGTTGAGAACCGCCATACGCATTTTCCAGGCTGCACGTACTGCGCGCAAAGCATGGTCACCTTGTGATAAAGGGGCATTAAAAATTGCCATAAGCGCATCACCCATGAACGCGGTGATAGTTCCCTCTTCATCCCAAACTTCTTTGACCATAATCTCGAGGTAGTTGTTGAGCAAATTCATAACTTGTTCTGGCTCAATGCTTTCGCTAAGACGTGTATAACCACGAATATCGGCAAAGACGACGGAGATTTCGCGCGTCTCTCCACCGAGATTGAGTGCCATCGGGTCTTTGATGAGTTGCTCCACCACGCTAGGATGAACATATTGCTCAAAGATGCTACGAATTTGTTCCGCCCGAGCTTTAGAACGTTTTAGTTCGGTACGGTCATCGATCACAAGAGCAGTACCGATAGGTTCCCCTTGCGTATCACGAAGCGACGATACTGAGATGCTCAAGTTGATAATGCCATCGCGCCGAGGAATTTCACAATCAATAGCACGTGACACTACAGTACCATTTTCATGGTCCATGACAGCGGTTCCAAGTAATTCAATCAATCTCGTTTGCGGCAAGTGTCGAAAAGCTGTCTTATAATGCTTACCAACAACGTGATCTGGATCAAGCTTGAGAATCATGACCGCTGCCTCGTTGAAGGTTGTGATGATACCCAATGGATTGGTGGTAATAACGCCATTGGCGATTGAGGCGAAGATATTATCCATGTATTTTTTGTCTTCTCGAACCTTTTGAATGGCTGTGTTAAGGTCAGCAAAAAGACGTGCATTGTCAATCGCAATGGCGGCTTGATTGCAAAACGCGGCTAGCATATCACGGTGTTTAGGTCCAAATAAATTAGCATTAATGCGGCTATCTACATAAACCGCTCCAATACAAGTATCCCGTACAACGAGGGGCGCGCATAGAACGGAGCGAATTCCGTATGCCATAACGCTTTCGTGAGCTTTGAGTACATCGTCTAAGAGCGCATCATCGGAGAGCAACATCTCGCGGTTGTTGATCACACGTATTACAGCACCGCGACTAATCTTGAAGGCACTTTGATCAATTGTTTGCGCCTTCTTGTCACGTGCTATTGTGAACTCAACGGCATCCGTTTGAGGATTGACCAGCATAAGAAAGCCGCGTTCAGCATTGACAAACTCAATCACACAATCCATAACCAGGCGCAACACTTCATCAAATTCAAGTGTCGAGTTGAGAGTACGTGCAATTTCGTAAAGTGTTTCTTGTTCGCTCTTCTGCTGCTTCAAGGTAGAAATGCTGGTGTTAAGTTCCAGGCGCTCACGCTCGAATGTTGCATTCGAGGCATTATCTCCGTTACTTTGACTTTGTAATGTTTGTAAGACACGCTGTATTGCCTGGTTGAGACGACCTAATTCTAAGTCAGCAACACGACTAACATGCAAAGCTTCGCTGAGCAAGCGCACACGAGGATCACCACCATCACTTGCATAGCGTCCTTCAACGGCAACTTCTAACTTATGCGTGTGTTCATGTAATGTGCGTGAAATATTCCTCAGCGTATCGCGGACCACGCGTAAATCATTACTGGCTTTCGAAGCTATATCGGGTGATACGGCCAAAAGAGTACCTCCATGCTCAGCTACAATACGAGAATGTTGTACATACATACGCTTCTGCAGTTGGATTATATCACAACAGCAAGAAGTATGACAGAGATATTGCCTCTGTCATACTGACGATGCATCTCTTGAAGTATGCAGGAATATTTCTTTATTGCACGCCGTTTTGCGCAAGATAGGTTGTGAAAGACGTGGGCTTGAAGCCAAAGTCACGTTCGACACTGTTTAGATCCGTTGTGTTATTGAATGAGAAGAGTGACATAGCAGCCCTTGTAAGCGGGGGCTTGGGCAAAATTGCTTCCATCAGTGCCGCGCCAAGTCCAATTATCGGTGTGGGAGCGTATACCTTGAGACGTTTTGTATGCATGGCTTTAAGCAATTCATCAAAGACTTGCGAGAATGAATAGTAAGCAGGTCCACCAATGGTGTACGTTTTCTTGTTTGTGCCTGTTGGATTTTCTAATACCTTGGTGATGACGGTTACAACATCTTCTACATAAATAGGTTGAAACATTGTGCCACCCCCGCCAATAAGTGGCAACACAGGGGCAGTACGTACAAGATCGGCGATGCCTTTGATAAATGGAGAACCCTTCCCAAAGAGCACCGAAGGTTGGATGATGGTATAGTCAAGGTCACTATCAATCAGCATCTTTTCAGCAAGATAACGTCCTTGCATATAGCTTCCGGGCTTGTCGGGTTTAGTACCGAGACCACTAATCTCGATGACGCGCTTTACCCCTGCATTTTTCGCAGCTTCAATCAAGTTAGCGGTGCCATTAACATTGGTGTTTTCGTAATAGTTGCTTGTCAAAGCTTTATGATCTGCGGTAACGAATGCAGCGTGAACAATAGTGTCAATGCCCTGTACCGCAGCATTCAATGTGCTTGGCTGAGTAGTATCACCTTCGACAAATTCAACTGTGTCAGCAGGTAAGATGGTCTTTGCGCGGATAATGTCGCGCACGAGACAACGAGGGCGTTCTCCCTCAGACGCTAACCGTATTGCGAGGTGTCGCCCAATATATCCTGTCGCACCAGTGATAAGTATCATGATAAGCCTCCTTAAGTTTATTGCTATGCATGAGACGCTCCGTTTGTCGAAAACAAGTAACAATTTCACGCATGCTCACTCTCTTTTCGTTTTTAACGTAGAGACTCGGCGGGTAGGAAGATACGAACAGTAACGCCACCACCAGGAGTACTTTTCACGATCAGGCTACCACCGGTAATAGCAAGAAGCGCACTATGAGTCAGAAGACCTCCGCCTGTACCTGTGGTAGAACTCGTTGCGGAAACGATACCGACGCCATCATCAACGACATGTATCTCAAGATGGGTGCTATACGAAGCCTTCATAGAGAGGCAAAGGCGGCGGTGTACATCAGAGCCACGGCCATGACGTGCTGCATTACGCAATGCTTCTTGCACAGCAGCAAAGATCAGCTCTGCGATGGTCGGTGGCACTATTTCGTCAATGCGGCTCATGGTTTCTTCCGAAATGGCCCACTCTACTTCGTCGAAGGCTTGCTGAAAGTCTTGTTTGAGCATGGTGCGTATAGCATGGAGCATACCATCGCGCTCAAGGCGATGGGGCGCACTTGGCGTATTTGCTCGCATCATCGCGGCTAGACGACGATGGGCGTCGCTAATAGTATGCACCGCATCATCAAGTGCCTCTTTTTGTTGCGTTTTGTGAATCGTCTGTTCATGCTCATCATGCAATGTGTAGCGTACTGTTTCTAGCCTCAAAAGAGCTAGATGCATTTGTGGCAAGATTTCGTCGTGTAGTACGCGCCGATGCTGCGCATCTAATAACTTCACATCGACGATACGACGTCGTAGGAGGTCAGCGACAGCCTGCATCGCCTCGTGATCGCGTAGTGTATCAAGAATTCGCTGACCACATGCTTGTGCGATATCCATATCTTCCTCAGTAAAGAGACTTCTATCATGGCGTGGGCCAAGGTAGAAGGTCGCGACAACTCCTAGTTCATCATAGATTGGCAAGACCCAACAAATGATTGGACGTCCTTGCCAGGTCAAACGCAAGCGTGTTGGAGTTCGCTTGACTAACTCGCGATCATCATTTTTAATGGCTTGCATCTGTGGTAGTGTCTTTGTTGAAACAAAAGTTTCGTAACCTTCATTAGAAGTATCCGATAGCGGCCAGCGATAGGTAAAGCTTCGTCTCACAGAGCCAGTGAAGACAATTAGACGCGCACATTGTACCTCCAACACATCATGACAGAGATGAAAAAAGAGATCTTCCATGCTTTGTTCTGTTTTTTCAACATCTGTTTGCAGCCAGTGACGTAGGTTTGCGCTACGTAGGAACGGTCCCAACATGGAGATGTAGCGATCATGCGCGGTATAGCTGCTCCACGTAAATAACGCATAGGCTGCTGTTGCAAGCGAGGTAATCAGGAGTAATCCACCAAGATTACTGTGTGTCAGAGCCACGAGTAGCGCGATAAAAATGGCAATGGTCGTTGCGACAATAACGATACCACGCCATTGCTCGAAAAAGCCTCGGCGAGCAAGTGGACGTTCAATCAGAATGCCGTGACGAACAATCGAGTAACCAAGCAAAAGAATAATTAATGCGACAAAACCAGTCGTGATAATATCAAGTATAATGAGATTGAGGGGAAACACACTCATATGTATGGGAACAGCAGAAGCAATATTTCCGCCGCGTCGTAACCAACTAACCATCGACCAGACACCAAGGACACCCAAGCAGGTCGTTAATCCAACCATGAGGAGAGCCGCAACCAGCAGACCAGGACGAGCAAGGTGCCAAGAAAGTACTGGCTCTTCAAGCAGATCAACCTGCATAGGGTCATCCCAAAATACATCAGCTAGACGCTGTCGTAGGAGACTTCCATGCTTTACTCTAGCATGTAAAAGAACATGAAGCAAACGTCCAACACGAGCAGGAGTGAACCAGGGACCGATTGCACAGAAGGTGACGTAACATAAAAAAAGGATTGGCAGCAACACGAGGGGCGAAAATATACTTACATCGTTAGGTTCCGGCACATCACTATATGCCAGGAGACGCATTGTGCTAAGAAAGGTAAATGTCGATTGGTTGAGGATGAGGAGCGTAAGAACGCTGCAACCGAGTAGGGCGCTACAGAGAAGAAGTGCAGGCCGTCGCCGACGCCAACCTTGATTGATGAGCGAGGCATAATGTAACCCGATCACGAACCAGATGTAAGGGACGCCAAGCGCAGGTAGCCAGATCAGATGCCACAAAACATCTGCCGTAACTAATCCATCCGTTTGTGAGAGTGGGTCAAAGATGAGCAAAGCGTGCAAAAAGAAAAAAAGTGCAGAAAGGCCGAGGCCAACGACACCAACACGTGCAATCAGACTACTTCGATTTCCATTGAGCCAGACAGTGAATGCAAGCCAGAGAAACGCGATGAGATTGAAGATGGAGAGTGCCAGCACAATTGTCTGTAACAGGTGAGCAGGCTCAAGGAAAGTACGCAGTGCCATAGTTTTTATTCTTCTTTATAGAGGGGAATCCATTCCCCCCGACGGTCCTGTACCAGAGCAACACCCGCTTCGTCCCAGATAACCATACGGTTCAGAATGTGAATCAGAGTCGCTCTTGCGCGTGCAACTTTATCATCGACAGCATTATCGCTTAGACCCCAGGAGGCATAGATACGTCCATTAGTACGGCTTACAGCACGCTTGTCATGCAGACTCAGACGTGCGGCAATTTGCTCGTTTGTCATCCCCTGAGCCATTAGTTCAGCGACCCGTAGCTCGTTTGGCTCCAAAAGAGCGCGTGGTGATTGCTCATCCAGATCGCGTACCTCTTGCACGCGGTCTTCAATCTCTGGATCAACAAGGCTACGTCCATTGACAGCATCACGTAACAAAGGAACAAGCATACTCGGCAAAAGGTAGTTACTCTTACGCACATACGCATAGTGCGTAAGAATGCCAGAGGCGCGAAATTCTCGGTAGTACTCGTCATCATCTTGAATAGAGTAGAAGACAACAGGCATACGTGGACGTTCGCGCCGAATCGCCACGGCGGACCCAACGCCGCTCATAGCGTTACGTCCGGCCTGTGGGTCTTGCAACTGCACATCCATTAAGATCACATCCATATCGTGTTCGAGCGCACGTGTTAATGCCTCGCGTCCGGTGGCAGCCTCGCCCACAACTAGAACGCTGCCTGTTGCCTCAAGCCCTTCTCGGAGTGCTTTACGGAGCGGCCCATGATCATCTACCAGTAAAAGTTTTATAGTTGCCATCGTGTATTGTACGCGCCTTTGCCGTTTAGGTTTCACACTTTTAAGAGCAGTTTAAGTATACCAGTTTAAGGAAGAGATGGGGAGTATGCGAGGCAACAAAAAGTCGCACACGAGTGAAACGAAGAGTAAAAACAAAGAAGTTCTAGAATCGCAGATCGGCTAGCAACCTCGTATCCTCTTCATACGAAGCCAATCCGCGACGCTATACTGCTATTGCGAAGGCTAGTAGCCGACGCTGTTCTCGAAGGCCGATGCAATCACACGGTACCCCGTGTCAGTTGAGTGAACATCGTGGAAAATGCTACATTCCCATGTGTAGTGGCAAATGTTTCCATCGGGAGTCGCGGTGCCGCCGAAGGCCGTAAACACGTCGGCAATAGTTCCATAGCCACTAACATCACGAGCGAGGTGCTGATTGAAGGTTTGAATATACGACACCGTATTGGGGCAGATGCTTTGATAGGGGTCGTAATAATTCATCAACACCAAATCGCCGCTAAGATTACCATTGACCATAAGTGCATTGTGGAGTTCTGGCAGAATGGTCTGCGTGAGATTAGCGTCAAGCGTCGCTAAATCAGTGGCAAATTTCGTTGTATTAATGATGCAAGTGCTCTTGTTGATATCGGGCAAGATGTCATTGGCTCCAATATCAAGCGTAACGGGACTGACCTGTCCTCGATAAAACGCAAGATAGAACAAGGCAGCGTTGAGTTGCGCACCAACATAAGGAAACTTGCGTAAGAAGGGAACGCGGCACTCACCTTTGATAAGTGTAACACTTGTCTCACCTGGACACCCAAGATTCGCACTACTGCTAACGCCATGACTTCTTAGATTACTATAAAAGTCGTTGACATAACCATCATCATAGTTAATGTCAGGCTGATAGCCGAAGGCCAAAGAATCGCCTAGCGCCAGATAACGATTTTTGGGACCGACAAGCGAAACACGGGGACTTGCAAACACCGAAGGTGCGACGATCAGAAAAAGTACAAAGGCAAGAGTGAGAGGTACAAGAGGTTTGATAACGCATCGATAAGGAAAGAGTCTCTCCTTCAACATGAACGGCCCTCCTGTTGTAAACATAACGTGATGACGTAAAAAGAACACATCATTCTTGTTCGCAGCATATACAGATAGAGGAAAAATTCGAGGTTGCCTACGCCAAGTATACCCTACTGTTCCTACATAATGCAAGAATTAAATAGTAATTGTGATGTATATCCTTCAAATGACGCGTAACTATTCAAGAGCGTCTCGAAGAACATACCGAAATGTCAGATTGAGAAATGGTGTGATACATGCAAATTTCCTCAGTCGTCCCTTTCCACTTTATGTGATATAGTGAAGGAAAGCTACAAAAACGTTATTGAACATGTTTTTTCTCAACGTCGGACGCGTTGCATTCTCAGCAACAGGCATCGCGTTACTTAACTATTTTATAGGTGAGTAGTATATGGCTATAGGACAAACAAATAGCATCCACCTGGGATTGCTGCTGCATAATCATCAACCAGTAGGCAATTTCCCGTGGGTATTTCAACAGGTCTATGAGGAGTCGTATCTGCCTATGGTTGAGGCGTTAGAACGGCATCCTGGGGTTCGACTCTCGCTTCACTATACTGGCTCTTTATTAGATTGGTTAGAGGAGGCTCAGCCTAATTTTCTTCAACGTATCGCGGCACTGGTAAAACGTGGGCAAGTCGAAATGGTGAGCGGCGGCTACTATGAGCCTATTCTGCCCTCTATTCCCGACGAGGATAAGCTGGCTCAAATTCGTCGTTTGACGGAGCGCGTACAACGTGACTTTGGCGAAAAGCCAACAGGCATGTGGCTAGCTGAACGTGTCTGGGAGCCAAGCCTACCACGCTTCTTACGGGAAGCCAATATTGAATGGACGATTCTCGATGATGTCCATTTTAAGAATGTTGGGCTAGAAGACGAGGATCTTTACGGCTACTACGCTACCGAGGATCAGAGTACAGTCTTGAAAGTCTTTGCCACCAGTAAGTCACTACGCTATACTGTACCGTGGCGTCCTGTTGGTGAAACTATCGAGACACTAAGGTCGCTGGCAACACTTGAGGGGAACCGTATTCTGGTGATGGGCGATGATGGCGAGAAGTTTGGCAGTTGGCCCGAAACGGGTCCCTATTGTTGGGGAACAGATGGCCGCAGTGGGTGGGTTGAGGAGTTTTTCACTGCACTTGAGCAGAATAGCTCATGGTTGCATATGACGCCGTTGGGCGAGTATACACGCACCTATCCAGCATTAGGACGTGTCTACATTCCAACCTCTTCCTATATTGAAATGACTGAGTGGGCGTTACCCCCCCAAAAATCGTTTGCCTTTGGTAGGCTCTTACATCAATTAGAGCATGACCAGCAAGACGAAATGCTGCAATTTATGCGTGGTGGTTTCTGGCGCAACTTCCTGGTACGCTATCCGGAAATCAACAATCAGCACAAGAAGATGCTGCGTGTGCATGAGAATGTCTACTCTTCCAAAGCAAACGATGAAAGTGGGCATGTCCATTTGTGGAAGGCACAGGCTAACGATACTTACTGGCATGGGCTGTTTGGAGGTATCTATATGGCACATGTACGAGCTGCAATCTATCATCACCTTATTCAGGCTGAGAATATCGCTGATTCCGCTCGGTATGGTGACAACTACTGGCAACACTACGAGTTTGCCGATTTTGATCGTGACACACAAAATGAACTGATTGTCGAGAGTGATCAGCAGAACCTGTATCTTGATCCTCAACGTGGTGGTACACTTTTCGAGTGGGATATACGACGAAGTGCGCATAACATGATAAATGGCATGACGCGTCGTCACGAGAGTTATCATCAGACGCTACGTGAGCACGAACAAGAACGCAGACGCAAAAATTCTGTCGCATCCGAGCAAAATGTGACCCAGACAACGGGTCAAGGAGACAGCGAGCCAGCTTCGCCACATTCAACAGTGCGCACAAAAGAGCATGATCTTGACCGTCATCTTGTAGTAGACCACTACCGTCGCAGCAGTCTGGTTGACCATTTTTTACCCTCAGGTTTAACCTTACCTATATTCGTGGAGGCACGTTTTGAGGAGCAAGGGGATTTCATCGAGCAACCGTACGAGACGAAAATAGAACAGAGTGAAGATGGTCTGACAATCACAATGCAGCGCGAAGGTCAGGTACGACGTGCAGGAGCATTGAAGCCTATGCCCGTGTCGCTTACAAAAACAGTCTTTCTGCCGCTTGGCGAGGAGAAGCTGGTCGTGCGTTATATCATAGAAAACAAGGGGCAGACACGCCTACAGACACAGTTTGGTTGTGAGTGGAATATTAATCTGCTCGGCGGTGGTGGCAATGATCAGGCATATTATCACATCGAAGGTCAGACACTGGATAATCAGCATTTCGATAGTACAGGTGAAGTGTTAGCAGTACGCGAGGTGCATATTGGCAATAGTTGGCTACAACAAGATATGGGCTTTACTCTTAGCGAAAAAGCAACACTATGGCGTTTCTCTGTTGAGACGGTGACAGGCTCTGAAGCTGGCTTTGAACGAACACATCAAGGGAGTTGCATTACGTTTATATGGCCCCTCCTACTTGAAGCTGGGCAGACATGGAACGCCGAAATTGTGTGTTTGGGGCGCAAACCATTAACGAAGTAGATATGCAGGTGATTCTTTGTAATCACCTGTTGTCACTAGCGCGGAAAGTAAAATTTTCATGAAACGTGTTTTGGCTCTTCTCAATATAGAGGATGACCCAATAGGATATGTAGGCGAAATTTTAGAAGAACATGGTATCTCTTACGATATTGTCAACGCAGCCCAGGAGCTTATTCCTGATCTCGCGTCGTATGCTGCATTAGTTGTATTTGGAGGGCCGCAAAACGCGAATGAAGACGACAAGTATCCTTATCTCACAAAGGAAAAAGTTGTGCTTCGCAAAGCAGTTGAGCAAGAGCTTCCGCTACTAGGTATCTGCTTAGGTGGACAGTTGCTTGCGACTGCGCTAGGTGGTATCGTAAAGAAGCACACGCTCACCGAGATAGGTTTTTCCGAGGTTCAATGTACGGTTGACGGGAGAAATGACCCACTTTATGCTGGGCTTTCAGGACGGCAGATGGTGTATCAATGGCATGAAGACACCTTCGCTATTCCTTCTGGAGCAGTTCGTTTAGCCACCAGCGAGAAGACGGCAAACCAAGCATTTCGTTACGGTCGCAATGCGTATGGGATACAATATCACATAGAACTGAGTCCGATAATGCTTGACACATGGCTACACGAACCAGCACTTAAACATGAAATTATCGACACTCTCGGTCATGCCGAATATGAGCGAATTGTGAGCGAACGGCCACAATACTATCCGTTATATCAAGAGCATACACGCGTGATGTTCGAGAATTTTTTGCGTATCGCAGGATTACTTTGAGGGGAATAGAGTGAAACTCTTTTCTTTTTATCATATTTTCTGCTATACTGGCACGTATACCTTACTTATTTTAAAACATAGGACGGACATATCATGTTCACTATATTATTTTATGATTGTTGCAGTGAAAAACAGTGATAATAAATTCTGAAAGGCAGCATTCGACGCAGATGCCGCATCATAACATGAACCAATATACTACTACTCATACCCAGCAAAATAATCATAATGGGCATCATATTCACATGCCTCTGTCACAACAGACATATCCCACACCTGAACTCACCCCTTTTCTCATTGCGCGACACACAATTCCTTGTGAACGTCATCCTGATCGCAATGAAGACAGTATTGTCGTCGATGAACGAAGCGGATTAGCGGCAGTATTTGATGGCGTTGGGGGAAGTGCGGCAGGACAAATTGCTTCACAAACAGCGGTTCGGGCAACACATCAGGGCTGGCGTCAGGTGCTTGAGCAGCTACAAAAAAAACGTAAGATATACGATATCCTTGACAACCCTGGTGAGAATTTTCTCTGCTCGGTCCTAGAGCGTCTTGTTCAAAGTGCCGACGATCTTGTCCGCACAGAGGGTGCAAAACGTGCGGGTACCGATGATCTCGCGACGACAGTAGCAATGGCAGCGGTGTGCCGAGAACCAAAGACGCGTGGCTACACGTTGTACTACGCCCATGTTGGGGATAGTCGTGTTTACCTTCAGCGCGAGGGCGAGCCTCTTAAACGCTTGACAAACGATGATGGGTTACTTGCCAAACTAGTAGAAAACCGAGTGGTAAAGAATGAGGATGCACACCGTATAGATCAGGCGATGCGAGCCGATCAACTTAGCGATATGGAGTTCAGTTACTTCCGATTGCGCGGGGGCATCACGCAAGCGCTAGGTGGACCTGTACCTCCGACGATTCATACAGCCGAAATTGCGGTTACACCAGGAGATCGCATTCTGCTTTGCACAGATGGAATTCATGATAACCTAACCGATGAAGAGATTGAAGAAATTTTGCGGAGTAGCCCACGCACATCCACAGCACGCCTCTTAGTAGAACATTCGCTACGTCGCTCACGGCAAGAACGTAGTGTGACACTCAGAGCAAAACCCGACGATATGAGTGCGATAGTTATGACCTGCCGTTTCTAAAGGCACACTTGCACTACACGCAGTTTACGTACATAATACGGTACCCCACAAAAGTACCAAATTTCTGCCTTTTATACGTATAGGCATCGAAAATGTGCTATCTTCCTAACAGTTACGCGATTTATCATGCGTTACATATAGGAGGGTTTGTACTGCCGTGGGTAGAAAACTATATATTTTGCTTAGTTTACTTGCCGTTTTCCTGTTCAGTGCTTGCGGTCCACAACAGAGCCGCTCATCGCTCCCACCTCAAGTACTACTCTCTAATAAGGCCGATGCAGATCAGCTACCGATGAGTGTGTCTCGCATCATGCTTTACGCCATTGGGGACTCCAAGTTGACCAAGCATCTTGCGATCTTTGCAATCATTTCCTACACTAGTCTTTGACAAGCACGCGATCCAGCGAGGACTGCGTACT
>JAABUZ0100003726.1_pt1 | contig 22033 bp, 28 predicted proteins | sample 5562091 | NCBI WGS metagenome assembly JAABUZ01 (sample SAMN12813069, study PRJNA571459) | rock metagenome | isolation source: Antarctica rocks | place: Antarctica: Victoria Land, Linnaeus Terrace sud | collected 2015-12-21
CCGCATCTCCCGCAGCCGCCGCTGGTGCTCCAGCGACAGCGGCCCAATTCGGACCATCCCACCGGCCCTCCTGAATGGAGAGCCCTACCCGGAAGAAACGTGCCATTCTTCCGCACACGTGCTTAGCAGCTCGGCCAGCCGCTGGGTCGCCTCGCTGCGCAGCTGCGCGTACAGGCTGCGTGGCGTCAGCTCGCCCTTGATCGGCTCGTCTAGCCAGGCATACCGGTGTTCCCGACCCGGCAGCAGCTCGCCGCCGTACCAGGCTCGTACATGCTGATAGGCCTCGACCGCGGCCTCGAGCGCGGTCGCGTGCCTGGCCATGTCCCCGTTGCGCCTGGCCGCGTCCGCGGCGGTGCGATGCACGTTGGCCCGCTTGATCGCCCGCAGGAACTCCTGCGCATCGACGGTGACCAGCTGCTCATGCCAGCGGCAGACGCCCCCCTACCGTCTCCACGACTCGCTCCGCGTCGGCGTCGCCGAGGGCGTCGCGGAAGACCTGGCGCAGGTTGCTCAACGCGCGATAGATGTTCTCCTTGACCGCCTTCGGCGAGGCCTTCGGCTAGCGCAGCGCGCCCACGCGCGGCAGGGTCGCCTCGTCGGGCAGCGTGGCCATGAGCACGCCAACCTCTGCCGCCCGCCGGTACGCGGCCGGCACCACCACCTCTCGGCCATCAGTCAGCCGCAGCGACTCCTCGCCCAGCACCCGGTACACCACGTGCGTTGTTAGCGGCGGCGCTGGTTGTCGCTGAGACACCTCGCTCGCGGCAGCGCTCGCCAACCCAACCGGGCCGATGAGGGCGGCCTGCACCACGCCATTGGGGGGCGGCGCCGGCTCCGTCGACGTGAGCGCATCCCAGGCGGCGGCCAGGTCCTCGCGGCCGATCGGCAACGTCGGCGGGGAAGCGGGTGCGCATCTGGTCGACCAGGTAGGCCACGTGCAGAGCCGGCACCCGCAAGCTGCGAATCCGCGGTAGTACGTGCCCACGCAGGTTAGGCATCAGCTCGCCGATGGCGTCCAGCAGAACATCGTGGTGGCTCGCAAGCGTCTTGTCCAGGGTCTCACCCAGCTCGACGACCAGGCGGATGCCCAGACGCAATTCGAGAGGTCTGTTCGTCGCCAGATAGCCGTTGAGCGCGACCGGCGTGCGCCCGACGGGCTCCGTCGGGCGCACCTGCCAGTGCAGCGCTTGTAGCCGCTGGAGCCCATCCTCATCGTGCTCCAGCTCAACGGGCTCCTCGAACCAGGCAACCCCCAGGGACACGGGAAGCTCTCGGCCGTGAAGGTGTAAGGCGGCATCGTCCGCTCCGCCTCTCGGATAGCCCGCGCAATGTGTCCGGCCCAGAAGAATGGGGTTGCCTCCCTCAGCGACATCCCGTGCTGACGGGCCATGCGGGCCTTCGTAATCCCGAGCTCGGCGAGCTTCGGGCCAAAGATCCCGAGCACGCCGTCGGCGAGCGGTGACGCGCCCGTCGGCGATAGGAGCGAGCGGATCAGTCTTTGCTGTTGATCCAGGGCCACTGAGTACGCGATCGGTCGCTCCGCTTCCATACTGGCTCTCCCCTCGCGCCCCGGACTCAGTCGCCCGCGGCTGCGGCGCCGCGCCGCGTCAGATCGGCCTCGATTTCCTCGAATAGTAAGGTAGTCTGCCGGCTCAACTGGACGGTCTCGTCGGCTCCGGCTTCGGCGTCCAACTCGTGCAGGATATCTACGAGCTCCTGGTAGGTGCGACCCAGCAGGACGAGGTCGCCGAGTTGGCGGCAGCACGCGAACACAGCCCGGGCGCAGCTCTCGCGGTAGCCGTACTCGTCGCCGCCATCGCGCTCGCGGTCGGGCGGCCCTGGATCGTGCATCAGATCGCCGAAAAGGCTCGCCGCCTCCCCTGGCCGCCCGGCGTCGCGCAGCAGCTCCGCCAGGCGCTGGCAGGCGCGCCGTTGGCGTCGGCGGTAGTCGTCGCGCAGCGAACCGACCCAGCTGTAGTCCGTCTCGCGCCCCGGCAGCAGATCGCCCGTGTACAGCGTCAGCGCCCGACGGTAGCCGTCCATGGCCTGGGCGGCGTGGCCGCGGGCCCGCTCGTGCTCGGCCCCGTTGTACGCGTGCAGAAAGGCGTGCAGGTCGACCCTGACCAGCTCCGAGGCCAGCCAGGTGACGCTACTGCGCGTGTCGACGAGGCTGACAGCCTCCGACTTGGGAAGGTACTGCTCGAAGATACGGCGCAGGTTAGTGCAGTGAGTGGCGATCCGCTTGCTGGCCCGCTCCTCGTCGAGGTCCTCGGCCTCCTGGGGCCACAGGAGCTCGCTGACACTACTGGGTGCTGATCTCGCTCGTGCTGACCGTCCTTTCGACCGCTGTCCTGATCGTGCACATGCCCTCGGTGAGCGCCTCGGCGAGTGTGGCGCGCCAGGCGGACGGACCCGAACTCCACGGCCTTGGCGACGTCTTCCACCCCGGTGTCGGCTTACTCGTGTTGCTCGCGATCGCTGCGCTGAATGTGTACAAGCCAGCGGGGGTGACCGCGTACGGCTGGCGCAAGCAGCGCGAGCAGCAGGTGGCCTTGCGGCGCAGGGCCGGTGACGCCGCGTCCACGCCTGCACCAGCGAGCCAACCAGCCGAGTCCGCGCGGGCGCCTGCGGAAGCTCATGAGCCGCAGAAGTGGGGTGCAGAAGCGTAATGCGCTCGTCAATCCACCACTCATCGCAGCCGGCCATCACCCGCGGACACACCCTCGGTTCGCCGCGCCGGTATGACCTCCTCGCCGACCTGTTCTTCCTCGGCCGCCGGCAGGTCAGCTTTCAGATGCTGATCGGCGCTGCCGGCGTGGAATGTGGTCAACGCGTGCTCGATGTGGGCTGTGGCACGGGCTACTTCGCGCGGCTGCTCGCGCAGGCGGTCGGGCCTGGGGGACAAGTCGTTGGTATCGACCCATCCCCGGCGATGATCAGCTACGCGCGCAGCAAGGCGGTCGATGCCAACACTCTCCGCTTCCAGGTCGGCACCGCCGAAGCACTGGAGTTCCCCGCCGAGCAGTTCGACGTCGTCGTCTCCAGCCTGGTCATGCACCACCTGCCCGATGACCTGCGAGTGGCTGCCCTCCACGAGATGTGGCGGGTGCTTCGGCCCGGCGGCACGCTGCTAGTAGCCGAGGCTCAGACACCCCGTCACGGCCTCGGCTGGCGGTTGCTCGGGCGGGTTCACGGGTACGATCGGATGGCGCGCATGGTGCCGCAGCTCGAGCCACTGGCCGCCCAGGCCGGGTTCGGCCACATCCGCAGCGGCGAAGCTCCGCCGTGGTTGCGCTACGTGCACGCGGTCAAGACTGCGGATGCGGACCGAAGCGGCCATCGCGCTCGGGTTCAATGAGTGCCACCCGCTTTCCTCTGTGGCTGACTTTTACACGTACCTCGGCTACACCCGGAGTGGGCGCGCTACCGGGCGCTCTACCCTGACGTCGACGCGCCGGAGCCCGTGACGTGACATAGACGAAACGATCCGCCCGGTAGTCGCCACGTTCGCGCCTGGCGCTATGCGGCGGGATCGTGGCGCGGATGCCGGCTGCCTCCAGGCGGACGTAATTGGCGTGGGTTCCGTATTTCGTGTCGGCGACCACCTCTTCGACCTGGCGTCGGGTGACCCCGGCATGCTCCTTGAGCAGTCGGTCCAGCAGGTACTCGTCGGCCACTTCACCCGGTGTGACCTCGACCGCGGTGATGATCCGCTCGCGTCCGCCGTCCACCCCGAGATGAGCCTTGTAGTAGAAGTGGAGAGGGACGCCGTCCCGCGCGACCAGGCCGGCATCCGGGTCTGTCCGACTGACCACCAGCGCATTGATGGCACCTTGCGGCCCGTTTGGCGGATCGGCTGAGCCCGCCAAGTGCAGGCCGTCACTGGCGCCCAGCGTTGGGGTGGTCGGAATGGCGGGCTCGGTGGTCAGGTCCGGTGTTTCGGCGCACTCGGCGGGGTTGTCGCGCCACAGCGCCGCCACGTGCTCGTCGACCGACGCGAGCTGCGCCGCCAGTGCTCGCGAGGCCCGTGACCCGAGTGCGGCATTCGCCTTGATCAACGTGCTGTCCAGGTACAACGTCCGCCCATCGATCAGTCCGGCACGCTCGCATTGGCGAACGATCTCGGTGAAGAAGGCCTGGTAGACCATCACGCCGAAGCGTTTGTGCGCTTTGGAGAGCACCGAGTGATCAGGGGTGCGTTCGTCCAGGTCGTAGCCGACGAACCACATGAACGCCAGGTGCAGCCGCAACTCCTCGGCCAGGCGTCGCTCACTGGTGATCCCGTACAGGTAGCCCAGCAAGGCCATCTTGAAGAGCACCACCGGGTCGATCCCCGGCTGCCCGGTATGGCTGTAGAAGCGGGCCGTCAATCGCCGCACGAATGAGAAATCAACGGCCTCGGCAATGCGTCGCAGTAGGTGATCCGGAGGCACACGCTCTTCCAAGTTCACCTCGTGTAACAGCTTCGGGGCGAACGTCTTTTGGCCCAGCACCGCGCTCCCTCCTCCCAAGGAATGTGCCTACAGTAGATCCGGAGACCCCTGCACTGGAAGAGGGGTTCGGCAACAGGCCCCCGGTAAGAACTGCCGGTCAGGCAGCATGAGTGAGTGTCTCGTCAACGGATGGTTGCGGCGTGTCGACGAAGGAACTGCCGATCTGGCGCAGGACCTCCACTGGAGAGATGGTCTGCGCCCAGGAGTCGGCGTCCTCCAACAGGGGGACGAGCATGTCACGTGTGTGAGTATGGGTGACGGCACGTCGCAGCGAGCGCCACAACCACTCGATGCGATTGGATTCCGGGTCATAGGCGGGCGTGTAGACCAGGATGAGTTGACCACGCAGTTCGGTCAGCAACTGCCGCAGCAGGAGCGAGCCCTTGGGTGTATGGATGCCGAGGTTGTCCAGGACCACCAGCGCGACCCGTCCACGTGCCTGCGAGCGCGCGACCGCCCGACGCAGTTGGGCACACAACGGAGCGGCCCGCCGACCGGGGGCGCGCTGCCAGTCGAACCAGCCGTCGCGCCAGTCCACCAGCCCGAAGCCGTATTCCTTGCGGTTGTTGCCGGGCGCCTCGACCAGGCGTTGCCCACGGCGTCCTTTGGAGCACCACCCGCGGGTGAGGGTCGGATGCAGCGCGACCTCGACTGCGTCTTGCAAGTACACGTCAGCGCGTGGCAGCAGGCGCAGCAGCCAGGGCAGATCCTCTGGCACGTCATCCCGCAGCAGCGGGTCTGGCATCAGATCGTTGATGGGTGGAGGCTCGGGCGATGCCGCAGCCGCTAAGATGGCCTCCACCCTCAGGCGTTTTTTGCCCACCCGGCTTGTTCGGTCGACTTGCGCTTCAACGACCACGTTGGCCGCTTGCACACGTAGCCAGCTCGATGCAGATGGACACGCACCGTCTCGATGGCGGCGTGATGCCCGGTCACCTGTTCCAGGTATGCGGACAGCAGCCGTGTCGTCCAGACCGCGCTGGGTACGCCAACACTGCGTGGGTCCAACTCGATCACCCCTCGCAGCTCGGTTTGCCACGTGGTCGGCACGCCCATCGGCCGACCAGGTGACACCCGCCGCGGGACAGCATCCAGCCCGTGTTGCAGGAACTGTCGTAGGACGCGGCGCACCGTATCCTCGCTGCGCCGCACCAGCCAGCCGATCTGCGGAGCCGACTGGCCGTCGGCTGCCATCAGCACCATCTGATACCGCGTGCGCGTCTCGGCATCGCGGGCTGCCGCGTAGCGCTGTTCGACCTCCGCGCGTTCTTCCATGTTCAACCGCACCTGCAGCGGCACCGCCATCCGTACTGATCTCCCAGCCTCTATCAGGCCGGACGACAACCGTGCCGGACCGCAACCATCTCAAGCAAGCATTATTGGGAAGCATTTAGACGGAGAACGACACGATCCTGGTGCAGCTGGGCGAACATGTGCCGCTCGCCACCGCGCAGGAACAGCCGAACAGCTGCTGGCGCTGGGCGCGTAGGTCGGACGTCAGCACTGTGGGCAGGCAGGCTCCAGCAATCCGGCGTCCCAGCTGGGCCGCAGCTGACGGAGGAACCGTCGACCCACGTACTGGTGCAGCGGGGCCTGGAGGCTGCGGTACAGTGCGGCGACCAGCCGGCCGGTCCGCGGACAGTAGTCCACGAGCGCCACGGAGGCACGCACCCCATCGCCCGCTCGCGCTAGTTCGATCGACAGCCGGGCGACGCCGGAGGCCTCCACGATCATGCCGCCAACGATCGGGACGACGATGGCACACCGCTGCTCGTCGCGGCTCACTATGGGTACACCCATCACGATCAGCCGCACGCGCGGGCAAGGCACCAGGACGGCTGGCGCACCAGCGATCCAGCGGACGCGGACCAGATGGCCGGTGATCTGTTCGGCGACGTCGAAGTAGCGGTGGAGCAACGCGTGCAGCGCGGGCGGCTGACTCCAGCGCTCGAAGCCGCCGGGCCTCGGGGACAGAATGGTGGTCTGCACCGAACGGAGACGGTCGGGCTCGCGGGGTCGTCTGGGAGTCCGCTTCACCGCCGACGGGGCCGCGTCAGGCGGGCGACGGCGGCTTCGAGGGCGCGCGCCGGGGTTGCCATGTGGCTGGCGCGCTCGTCTGCTTCGAGCGCCCGACGGGCCGCCATAGCGAACGACAGACGGTCTGGGTGCTGGATCAATGCCCAGAAACGGTCGTCTCGGGCGACGAGGTCGTGCGTCAGTCCCAACACCAGCTCGCGCGCCACGGACCAGTCGGCACGCGTCACCAGACGAATCCAGTGGGACGACAGCGCGGGTGTCAGGACGGGTAGCTCAACCATGATCGGCGGCCGCCGCCCGAGGGCGCGGGCCGTTCGCGCCAGGATTGCCCGACCGGTGAGCAGGTCCGGACCCGGCAGATCGTAGCTGGCGCTGATGGGCAGCGGCACCTGCCGGGCGCGGGTCAACGCGATGATGACGTCGTCGACAGCGACCGGCTGGGAGCGCGACCGCAACCAGCGGGGCAAGACCATGGCCGGCAGCCGCGCGGCGAGGTCGCGCACGATGAGCCATGAGATGCTGCCCGACCCGACGATCATCGCGGCCCGGAGCTCGAGTGTGGGCACCGGTCCGGCCCGCAGCGCTGCACCAACCTCCAGTCGGCTCCGTAGATGGTCTGACGGCGGGCCCTGCGGTGCGACGCCTCCCAGGTAGATGATCCGCTCGAGCCCCGCCGCCGCCGCCGCCGCGGCAAAGGCCCGCGCGAGCCTGACCTCGCGCGCGCCAAAGTCGACGCCCGGCTCGGCCATGCTGTGCACGAGGTAGTAGGCCTGGCGACAGCCGTCCAAGGCCCGGGCAAGGTCGTCCGGGTGCGCCAGGTCGGCCGACACCCACGTCTGCTCAGGCCAACGCCGCGCGGCGCGCTCGGCATCGCGGCTCACGCAGCGGACCACCACCCCGGCCGCGGCCAGCGCCGGTGCGAGCCGTCGGCCGACGAAGCCGCTCGCCCCCGTCAGTAGCACCTCGGCAATGATGATGGCGCCTCCCGCCGTACGGCTTGATCGGCAACATGGGTCATCCCGTGACCCAAGCGCTCCACGGACGTAACCCTACGGTAGCATGGTTCCGTTGGGGGCCCGCTGAGTTCTGCTGGAGTTCGGGAACTTGTGGAGTGAGGACAAGAAATCGGGCTTCGGCGACGTGCTGGGGACGCTCCGCTTGAGATGGACAGGACTGCTGACACCCGTCCAATTGTCGTCCTTAGACCATCGAAATGTGCCCCAGCACTGCACGACTTCCCAAACTCCCGGCCGCGAAGCTCAGGCTGGGTAGCTGGTCAGGCGTGCTCGCCGGCGTGGCCATCGCAACACGGCTCGCGGCTGCTATGGCAACAGGTCGTCTGCTAGGGGCCACCACATACGCTTCTGCCTCCACATTGTACCCTAACGGCCGAGAAACAGGGAGGGACTGTCAGCCCCTCCCTCAGCTGCTGGCCAGGGGCAGGCGGAGCTGCAGGCGCCGCTCGCGCTGCACCGAGACGCACCCCGGCTCGGGACACAGCCGGCTGCCGTGCCGGTTGTGCAGCCGGCGCTCGACGTGGCGATCGGCCCCCGGCCAGACGCGCACCACGCGGAAGTCGATGCCAGCCGCCAGCGCCGCCGCCAGGAGGGGCGAGCCCTGGCCCTTGCGATGCGTCTGGACGCGCCGGGCGATGTCGTCAGAGTAGCCGACGTAGTGACCAGCGCCAGGATGACGGCCAGAGCGGTACGGCTCGTCCAGGTGGATGAGGTAGCAACCCTGGAGCGGAGAGGAGGCGGTGGAGCCGGTGGGCTCGATGGGGAAGGAGGACGTGCTCATGCCCCGGGGCCGGCGCCGCGAGACGAAGCCGAGCTGTCATCCGCAGGACCGCAACGACCGGCGGGAGAGGAGGACCCGGCCAGGGCCGGGTTGCAGATCGGCGGCGCGGTGCTAGCCTGAGCGGGTGAGCACGAGGCCCCCCGCCAGAGCCGGCCTGGCGCACGCCGGCACCGCCCCTGCTGAGGTGGCTAGCGACGACTTGAAGGCCTGGCCCGGCCGCGGCTGCGCTCGCCCTCCGTCGCCCAACGCCCGCGCCCGACGGCAGGACGGGCGACCCGGAGGGGTGCGCCTTGCGGCGGATCGGTGCAGCGTCCAGTGGCCGGGAACGGGGCCTGTGCGAAGCGGCGGGTGGCAGTGGCTGGCTAGTCAGGCGGCAGAGGTACAGTCTTCCTGGCGGTGAGGTTGACTGGCTCGATGCTTACCCTCGATCGTATCATTCCGCTCCACCTCGCGGACGTGACCTTCCCGGCCTACCACCCTCTCGCCGGACAGGACGGCCCCGTCTATGGATACGCTATCCGGCACCCCGACGGGCTGCTCCTCGTGGATACGGGTGTCGGCTGGGACGACGCGGACATCGATGCCAACTATCAGCCTCGGCACCAGTCCCTTCCAGAGGTGCTCGTTGCCCATGGGCTGAACAGGCAAGACGTGGCGCTCGTCGTCAATACCCACCTGCACTTCGATCACTGTGGGTCCAACCGCCTCTTCCCGCGGGTGCCCCTCTATGTGCAGGCGGATGAGTACACAGCGGCCCACACTCTGGCGCATTTCACCATTCCCACCTGGGTCGACTTCCCCGACGCGCACTACGCGCAGGTGGGTGGCGAACACGAAATTCTGCCGAGTGTGCAGTTGCTCCCCACGCCGGGCCACACGCCCGGCCATCACTCGATCGTCGTGGAAACGGATGGGGGCCGCGTGGTGCTCGCTGGGCAGGCAATCTACTCGGTTGCCGAGTACCAGCACGTCCTTGCGACCGGTGAGCTACCTGCGGGCGGCAGCGGCAATCGGGAGCGCGCCCTGTCATCTGCCAAGCACTTGATCGGCTTGGAGCCGCAGTACGTGTACTTCAGCCACGACCATGCTCGATGGGAGCGGCCGACGTAGAAAGCTGCAGGTCGCCCAACAGCGACCATCGCCCCGTCGATGGTCACGCCGCCGAGGGCTAGGCTGGCCAGTACCTAGACGCTCGGCGCCGGCCCGAGCGACCAGAGCTCGACGTACGGCAGCGGGGCCAGCTCCTCGTCGAGCACGGCCCGCACGTCGGCCCAGCGCAGCCCGCCTAGCCCGGCACCGATCCGCGGCAGCGCCAGGGGCACCCCAGCGATCCTCGAGGATCGCTGGGGGCCCCGCCAGGCCGGCCACAGAGAGCTGCGCGGTCGCCCGTGCCGCCTGACGGACCCACTCCAGCCGGGCCGCACCTCGGCCGACCCCGCGCTGGGTGGCCAGATTGACGATCAGGCGGTCGGCGCCTCCCAGACGCAGAGGTACTGCCCTAATACCTGCCAACGCTGGTGCCTCACGAGGCCGCACCCGGCTCTTACTGGGCCTCGTACGCGACGTCAGCGCCATACCCCACCCAGGGCAGCCACTCTAATGGTCGAGCCTCGGCCAGAGTAGTAGTTGACTATGAACGTGCGGCTTAGAGTGCCCGGCAATAGGCCCTACTTGAGGCGGCGCGTGGTGGGGCGCGCAGGCCAGCGGTACCGCAGACGGGCCCGCTGAATGAGCTGGCGGACCACCACCAAGGCGGCGGCGAAGAACAGGTAGAAGTCGACCACGGCTCGGCGCTTCTCGGTGCAGCGCCACAGTTTGCCGTAGCCGTTCATCCAAGCGTGGGTCCGTTCGACAACCCACCGCGTTCCGGCCTGGATGGGTGCGGGCACACCTTTGCGGGCGATCGCGCCAGTCAAGCCCAGCTCCGCCAACAACGCCCGCGTGGGACCGCCATCGTAGCCCCGATCCAGATGGACCGTGGCGGTCTCGGCTCCCCCCGTCACCTTGTCCAAGCCGGCCAAGGTTGGTCCGAGCAGCGGCGCATCGTGGCGCTGGGCCCCGGCGGCCACCACGTGCAGCGGGATGCCCCCGCCCTCGGTCACCACCGACCGTTTGAGCCCCTGCTTGCCCCGATCCACCGGCGAGCGGCCGGCCACCTCGCCGCCGCTCGCCGCTTTGGTCAAGCAGCCGTCGACCGCCAGATCGTCCAGCTCCAAGCCCAGCATCTGGTCGTAGGCCCGCAGCGCCAGCGTGTGCAGCTGCTCCATCACCCCCGCCGCCCAGGCCTGCACCCGCCGCCGGATGGTCCGATCCGAGCAGCCCGGCGTGGCGATCCGCTCGTAGCCCGAGCCATGCACCAGCGCCGCCACTACGTGCTCCAACACCACCCGATCGGAAATGCGCCGCCGATGGCAGCCCAGCGGGTGCTCCGGCGAGACAACCGGGTGCTCCGGCAACAGGGCGGCGACCTGTTCCCCGACGGGCTCTAACAGGCATACTGGCAGCACAGGCACGGGATCCTCCGAGGGCACAGATGGCTAGCACCTCTACTGTCGTCGGATACCGTGCCTGCCTGCTACTTCCCATTAGCCACTCACGTATTGCCGGGCGCTCTTAGTCAGTGATCACACAGGGTGAAGGATGCAACCTCAAGAACACGGAAAGACTGTCGATGCTGCGACATTGCGGGCACGGCTGCAGCATGTCTACTGGATCGGCGGCGGCAGCGGCGCCGGCAAATCGACCGTCGCCCGGCGCGTCGCAGCTCAGCATGGCCTGCATGTGTACTCGACTGACGACGTGATGCCAGACCACGCCAGCCACATGCTGCCGGAAGACGCTCCGTACCTGAGCAGCTTCAAGACCATGGACATGGACGAGCGCTGGGTGAACCGGTCTCCGGAAACCATGCTCAAGACCTTTCACTGGTTCCGGGGCGAGGGCTTCGGCCTGATCGTCGAAGACCTGCTGCGCCCGCCGGCGGACACCGGTGTGATCGCGGAGGGTTTCCGTCTGCTGCCGCACCTGGTCAAACCGCTGCTCGCCGAGCCCAGCCACGCTGTCTGGCTCCTGCCAACGCCTGAGTTCCGTCAGGCGGCCTTTGACAGTCGTGGCACGGCGTGGGATTTCCCACGCAAGACCACCGATCCGCAACGGGCCCGGCACAACCTGCTCGAGCGCGACCGGATGTTCACCGATCACCTCTTCGAGGAGACGAAGTGTCTCGAATTGCCGATCATCGAGATCGACATAGCGATGAGCGAGGACGAAGTGACCCGGCGGGTGACGCAGGTGTTCGGGCTTTGAGCCGGAACGGGACGCACGGAGGGGAGATAGCGCCGGCATTCATCGTTACGGGGTGGCCAGGGGAGGAGCCGAGCCCCGCTCTGCTTCGCGGCCGCTGCTTGGGGGAGGGCCAGATCATCATCCTCAACGGGCCGCCGCGATCCGGGAAGTCCAGCATCGCCGCCGCGATCCAGACCACGTTCGAGGGCGTCTGGATGAACCTGGGAGTCGATCGCTTCAAGCCGATGACCCCTGAGCACTACCAGCCCGGCATCGGCCTGCGCCCTGGCGGTGAACGTCCCGACCTCGAGCCGCTCGTGGTGGTCCTGTATCGCGCCATGTACGAGGCCATCGCCGCGCACAGCCGCCTGGGGCTGAACGTCGTCGTTGACATCGGGCACCACGACGCCTATTCAGTGTCCCTGGGGATCCTCCCCGACTGTGCCCGGCGCCTGAGCGGGCTGTCCGTGTTGTTCGTCGGCGTGCGGTGCCCCATCGAGGTCGTCATGGAGCGACGCCGCGCTACCTGGGGTGCCGGCTACGCCGACGACGGCTCAGTACCGACGCCGGTACGTCTCTGGCAGCAGGCCGTCCATGTACCGGGTATCTACGACCTAGAGGTTGATACCTCGGAGCTGAGCCCGGAGGACTGCGCCGACGTGATCCGCCAGCGGCTTGAGCAGGGTCCACCGCCGTCGGCTTTCCAGCGCCTTGCGGCGATCGCCGCACGATAGAAGGCACGCCGTACGACTCAGGTCTCCGCCGCACCCGCTGCCTCCGCGAGATTCTCAAAGGCCCCCTCCAGTGCCGACAGGATGCGGTCAGCCGTGCGCTGGATGCGCATCCCGGCCGCCTTGATCTGGGCCAAGGCCTGCTCTCCGCCGCCGCTCCAGTCGGCCACGTAGCCGCAGCTCCGACAACAGCGTGGGGCATAGTCGTCGATGACAATGGGCTCACGCAGGGCGTCTCGCGAGACCTGGATGCACCGCGCGCTCGCTGACGACACGGACACGGAACGGAAACGACGTCTACTCGATCCGCGGCGGCTGGCCGGTCCGATGGGCCCGGTCTAGCGCCGCGGTGCTACGGTGCACCGACGGATGATCCTGATCGTCGAAGGGGCCGACCTGGTCGGCAAGTCCACTCTGGCCGACCGCATCGCCGCGACATACGGCTGGCCCGTGGTCAAGATGCGCTGGGCCCTGGTCGGCGACGACCGCGCCGAGACGGTCGGGATGGCCTCGGCGACGATCGAGCTCCTCCGGGCCCTCCGCCCCAGTCTGATCCTCGACCGCTGCTACTTCTCGATGTGGCCTACGGCCAGCAAACCGCCTACCTGCCCGAGCTGATCACGCGGTTCGAGCGCGTCAGCCTTGTGACCGAGGTACGGCTGGTGCTCCTGACGGCCTCGGAGGAGGAACTGCGGCGCCGCTATACCCGAGAACCTGACCTGTACTTCTCGCTCGAGACGATCCAGGCCGCCAACAGGCGGTTCCCGTTGCTGTTGCCGTTGCTGCCCCGCAGTGTGCCGCACCTCCATCTGGACACAACCACGATGTTGCCTGATGCCGTCTGTACTCACGTCGCCGCCTTCGTGCACGATCCGCAACCGGCCACGTAGACCTCTGAGTCGAGCAAACCGCCCATACAAGTGGACCAGCGGGTGCGCCACCTCTTCTCTGCGCCAACCGAGGCCGTGCGGGTCGGGCGCACTCTCGTCGGCAGGCTGCTCACTCAGCGTGCCGGCCCCGCTGCCACTACGCGTCAGAAGCAGATCCAGGTTACCCTCCTGGCGTGCAGCGGGTGCTTCTGACAGGGATGTCCGGAACCGGCAAGTCCACCGTGATCTGCGAGCTCACCGCACGCGGCTACAAGGCGATCGATACGGACGCCGACGACTGGTCTGAATGGGTGGATGTCACCGGCGACTCCGAGCAGTCCAGCTCGAAGGCCGAACCGGATTGGGTATGGCGCGAAGACCGCATCCAACGTCTGTTATCGACCGAAGACGCCGACGTGCTGTTCGTCAGCGGGTGCAAGACGAACCAGGTAAAGTTTTATGCGCAGTTCAACCACATCATCCTGCTCAGTGCGCCTGCTCCGGTGATCATTGAGCGCTTGGCCACTCGAACAACCAACCCGTACGGAAAGCACCCGGACGAGCTTGCTCGGGTACTGCGGCTCCAGCAAACCGTCGAGCCGATGCTGAGAACAGCCGCATCGCTCGAGGTGGATACCAGCGCCTCTGTCGATCAGGTCGTGGAGACCATTCTGGGCTTTGTGCGGCCGTGACGGGATCCCGCCCTCAGCGGGGCGAGACCATCCTCGACGGCAGTCGGGTCGGGCCGCCACGGGCAGTGTGACTACTCCGGAGTCCCGACCCACGTGGCGTCGGCGCCGGCTCCACCTAAACGAACGGATGACGATGCGCACCCCCTAGTCGCGGCGGCTAAGCGCAGCCCTACTCGTTCGGTGTTGCGGCTAGCAGTCGTCGTTCGCCCTGCGTGCGCGCCCACCTCGAACGTGGGTTCGCACGAGGCTCGTCAGGTGTGGGCCGGGGTCACGGTACGCCCGATCAGTGAGCTTCAGCCGGCAAGCGCAACGCAGCATCCTCTTCAGTATCGCCCCGGGCCGTGCGCCACGTGCGGACAGGCGACAGCCACAGCCGCAGCACTCCCAGCACGATCACGACAGCGGTGATCGCGAGCGTTATGGGCAGGCCAAGCCGCTGGCCAAGCCAGCCTCCCATGACAGCGCCCAGCGGTGTCGTGCTCAGCGCAACGGTGCGCGCTGCCGCGCTGACAGGTGGGCCTTCGGCAGACGAGCCAGGTCGCGCATGGATTCCGCGACTATCAAGCGACGGCGAGGAGTGCGGCAAGGTTCCCGCGCCGAGCGACATGTGTCACGCGCTCGGGGACAGGTTAGAGGAGGATGAGAGCGAGGACTGAAAGCGGGCCGTCGCGCTCAGCACTCACCTCACGTGCGGTCGGTAACTTTACTCTCCGACTGACACCCTGTTGGAGTTGACGCCGCGGCTACTGTGGCTCTGAGACGCCAGCTAGGTCAGGCTAACCACGAGCGTCTCGCATCGAACCAAGGAGCCCTGGTGCCATGATCGAGTCCTCCCTCCGCGATCCCATCGCCACTCTGCCAGATCCGACGGAGACGCAGCACTTCTGGCGTACCAAGCACGTGGTCGTCACCGGCGGCGCAGGCTGTCTCGGCTCCGCTATCGTGCGCAAGCTGCGCGAACGCCCGGCGGGAGCCGTCACGGCCCCGCGCAGTCAACACTGCGACTTGCGCCGCGACGATCATCTCAGCACCCTGCTCGACCACGTGTTGAGCACGGCCGCGCCCGCGGACGTGCTGGTGATCCATGCTGCCGCCCGTGTCGGCGGGATAGGCGCGAACCTGCGCCAGCCGGCCACCTTCTTCTACGACAACCTGCTGATGGGGACAAAACTCCTGCACGAAGCATGGCGGCGCGGTATCGGCAAGTTCGTCGGGATCGGCACCGTCTGCGCCTACCCCAAGCTGGCGCCCGTCCCGTTCCGAGAAGTGGACCTGTGGAACGGGTATCCCGAAGAGACGAACGCGCCGTACGGCTTGGCCAAGAAGATGCTGCTGGTGCAGGGCCAGGCGTATCGGGCGCAATATGGCTTCCACGCGATCTTCCTGCTGCCAACCAATCTGTACGGGCCTGGTGACAACCTCGACGTGGAGGACAGCCACGTCATTCCCGCCCTGATCCGCAAATGCGTGGAAGCCAGGCGGCGCCAGCAACCCGCGATCGTGGCCTGGGGAACGGGCGCGCCGACGCGGGACTATCTGTTCGTCGACGATGCCGCCGAGGGAATCCTCCTGGCCGCGGAGGGCTACGATGGCGCGGACCCGGTGAACCTGAGTGGCGACAGCGCAGAGATGAGCATGCGCGAGTTGCTGGCGCTAATCTGCCGGCTGACCGGCTACGACGGTGACGTCGTCTGGGACGCGACCAGGCCCGATGGCCAGCCGCGCCGCAAAGTAGACGGCCAGCGTGCGCGCGAGCTGTTCGGGTTCCAGCCGCGGGCGGGCCTCGAAGAAGGGTTGCGGCGCACGGTCGCGTGGTTCGAGCGGCACCATTGAGCTCCGTGCGAACTCGACGCGTTGCCGTGGATAGCGGCGAGGGGCACATGGTGCTCTGCGGATGGGAAGCGCGCACCTGGAGCCAGCGTGTCAGGGATGCAGCTCCGTACAGTGCCCGCCGATGACCGAGCCCGTGCCGGATCAGCTCGCGGACAGGGCACGGGTCACACTCGCGGACGTCGCGGCGGCGGCGCACGTCAGTACCAAGACGGTCTCGCTTGCCCTGCGGGGGGACCAATCAGTGTCGCGGGAGACCGCTACCCGGGTCCAGGAGCTCGCCTTTCGTCTGGGGTACGTGAGCCGCGGCACCAGGCGCCAGGTCATCGGCGTGGTTGTGCCCTACATCGGCCATCGTGTCTACAGCGACCTGTTCGGTTACTTGCGGCGCGAGGCGTCGAGCTACGACTTCACCCTGCTGCTGGCCGAAGGCCTGGGTGAGCCGGCGACGGAGAAGAGCCTCCTTGGCGAGCTCCGCTGGCGCGGCGCGGACGGTGTCATCATGATCGCGCCGCGGCTGTCGGCCGTGGACATCGACCTCGCATCACGGCTCCACCAGCCCATCGTCACCATCGGCATGCCCACGCCGGCTGGCGACGACCTGCGCTTTGCGCGCATCGAGATCGACCACGAAGCCGGTGGACATCTCGCCACACGCCACCTGCTCGACCACGGCCGGTCGCGTATCGCCTACCTCGCCGGGCGACTCCCCTCGGCAAGCGACCAGGGGCGTCGCCTGGGCTACACGAGGGCGCTGCACGCAGCGGGAATCGCTCTGGACGACAAGCTGGTCGTGGAGCTCGAGCGCCACAACGTGCAGCCGTGGCCCGACTATGACCTCGGGTACGACCAGTGCGTGCAGCTTCTGAGCCGTGACGTGGCGATCGACGCCATTCTGGCCTACAGCGACGCCATTGCCATCGGCGCGCTGCGTGCCATCCGCGACAAGACGGGACTGGCGGTCCCAGACGAGCTGTCACTGGTCGGATTCGACGGACTCACGGTCGGCCAGTACATGATCCCGAAGCTCACCAGTGTCGGGGTCCCGTGGTACCGCTTCGCACTCGCCGCACTGGAGGCCCTCATCGACCTCATGGACGACGACGGATCCGCGAAGCTGGCCGTGCGGCGCGTGCAGACCTTCGCGCCTGAACTCGTCCTCGGCGAGTCGGTCGCCGCCAAAGTGGCGAGCAGCCAACCGGGCGACGTGCGCCGTTGACCTGTCTACCCGGACGTCTACGTCGCACCGAACCAACACAATCACGGGTGGGCGCATGAGGAACGAGGGGGCACGAGAAGGCGGATCAGTGCACAACCCGGTGAGATGTCCGAAGATTGAGCTGCACGTGCACCTGGAAGGAACGGTGCGCCCAGCCAGGCTCCTGGAGCTGGCACGCCGCAATGGGCAGCCTTTGGCCCGCCACCTCTGTCGAGGACCTGGCGCGGCTCTACGACTACCAGGATTTCGCCCACTTCATTCAGGTCTGGATCCTGACCACCAACGTCATGCGACACGCCGCGGACTTCCGCCAGCTGGTGGTGGACTATGCCACCGAGGCTGCGGCCCATGGCGCCGTCTATGTCGAAGGCATCTTCTCGCCGGGAGACCGCGCCCAACGCGGGGTGCCGTGGGACGAGATCTTCAGCGGCTATTGTGAGGGCATCGTCGAAGCACGCGACCGCTGCGGAGTCGAGGTCCGGCTTACGCCAGATATCACGCGCGGTGATCCCCTGGAGCTGGTCGACCTGGCGACGCGCTACGCGATCGCCTACCGCGACCGGGGCATAGTCGGCCTGGGCCTGGGCGGCCCCGAGGCGCAGCACCCACCGCAGGCGTTCGCCCCGTTCTTCGAGCGCGCCCGTGACGCCGGGCTCGGATCCGTCCCGCACGCCGGAGAGGTCGGGGGGCCAGCGTCCATCCGCGGGGCCCTCGAGGCCTTGCATGCTGACCGACTACGCCACGGTATCCGCGCCAGCGAGGATCCCACCCTCGTGCAGGAGATCGTTGCTCGCGGGGTCGTCCTCGACGTGTGCCTGACCTCGAACCTGCGGACGGGCGTGGTGTCCTCGCTGGCGACCCACCCGCTCCCGGCGCTTGTCGCTGCCGGCGTGCAGTGCTCCCTGTCCACCGATGACCCGGCGATGTTCGGTACCGACCTGAAACGCGAATACGCCGCTGCCGAGACCCTGGGCGTTACGCCGCGCACCCTGTATGAGGCCGGGGTCGCCGGCGCGCTGTGCGACGCTGCCACGCGCGAACGGCTACGCGCCATCGGGACTGCCTTCGACTGGTCAACGGTGAACGGCACGGACACGGACACCTGACGAGCCAGTTGGGCGGTGGGGACGGGACATTGCCCAACTGCTCCCAGCGGCCGGCCCCCGAGAATCGTGGGGCCCATCCTGAAGCACCCCGATAAGCCCGTCGCCATCAGCAGCGCATCGACCAGGCGGGCAGGGCCGGGTGCGGGCGACACCAATCCGAGCGCGTGCCGGGGCTATCCTCTTCCAGATGACCGATGAGCGAGCTGAGGGCGCCCTTATCGCGTACCTTGCCCGCTGCACGCCGCTCGCCGAGGAGTCCGCGCGTTGGGCGGAGGGCCGCATGCGGCTTCTGATGACGAGCTACCTGGCTGACGCGGTACCGCCGCTCGCGTACACCACCTCCGCGCGCTGCCTCGTCTTCAAGCGGGACTGCGTCCTCGTCCAGCGCGATGTGGACAGCACGCACATCCTGCCAGGGGGCCGCCGCGAGGCAGACGAGACCCTCGAAGAGACTCTCCGCCGCGAGCTGCTGGAAGAAACAGGGTGGGCCATTGGCTCACCCATCTTGCTGGGCTGTGTGCACTTCCATCACCTCACCCCGCGACCGGCGGAGTACGCTTACCCCTACCCCGACTTTGTGCAGGTGGTGTACACAGCCGAGGCCGCGGCGTACCTGCCCGACGCTCTGGTCGACGACGGCAATAAGGTGGAGTCCGCCTTCCGACCCGTGGCTGAGGTGCGCCAATTAGCACTCGCAGCTGGTCAGCGGCTGTTCCTCGACGCCGCACTCGATATCGCCCACGTCCGCCCGTGCCATCAGGACGCGCGGCACCAGCCACTGGAGCAGCGCCGGCCAGATGAGGGCGGTCGCGGCGTGCAGGACTCCGGTGACGCACGCGACGAGAAGCCCTTACCAGAAGGCGGTCCATGAGGCCAGAGCCGGCGGCCACCAGAACCCTACTGGACCTGGGTTGGGGCACGCGCTAGCGCAGCTGAAAGCACCCGCTCTGCCTGAAGACGCGGTACAGCTCCAGGGTGATGGCGGAGGGGCCGTGCAACGGGGTGGGCAACTGCGATGGATCGAAGAAGGCGAGTTCTACGGCCTCGTCGCTGGGGGCCAAGGTACCGGTCCACCGCCGTACTGCCAGGAGCAGCGCGAAGCAATGCGTCACATCGCCACTGGGGTAGGCGATGGTATGCAGCGCAGCCTCTGACAAGCTGCCAAACGGCATGAGGTCCTGCGCATCCGCCTCCAAGCCAGTTTCTTCGTGCAGCTCATCGAGGGCGGTGCGCGCGAAGCTGCCCCTCTCTTCAGCGGCACCACCTGGTGCACCCAAGTCGGGCCTGTGACTTGACCGCGGATTAAGGCAGCGACGCCGAGAGTCGCTCCCGCGTCTTGCGCAGTCAGCGGGTGATGATAACGACTCTCTACCGCGGACGAAGGCGGTGCGAGGTACCGTACTGAGTTGATGGATCACGAGCGGGTTCTTGCGCGGATCATCGCCTGGGCCAACGCCGACGACAACATCGAGGTTGTCGTGCTGACCGGTTCGGCAGCGATCGGGTTCGAGTATGTGCACGCGCTAAGCGATCTCGACGTCGAGCTGTATGCGAGTCAGCCCGCAACGCTGTTAGACAACGACGCCTGGTATACGCAGTTCGGCGAAGTTCTCGTGGTCGAAGCGCTGTCGAATCCCGGATGGCATCCGACGCGGCCGGTGTACTACATCGACGGCAAGATCGACTTCATGGTTGGACCGGTTGGTGCGTTGGCGACGACGAGGTACATGCGTGCATTTCGCGTGCTCCTGGACAAGGATCGGGCGACGGATTCGTTGCCCGCGGTCCTGCCGTTGGCGACGGCCCCGCCAGACGCAGCGAGTTTTCGCGAGTGCATCCACTGGTTCTATGCGGCAACGCTGATGTGCGCGAAGTGCGTCGTGCGCGACGAGCCATGGCAGGCGAAGTTCCGAGATTGGGACCTCAAGCGGGAATTGATGCGCATGATCGAGTGGGACCACAAGGCGCGGTACGGCTGGTCGTACGATACCTGGACCAGGGGCAAACGGCTGAAAGAGTGGGTCGATGCGGACGTGCTCGGGGCTTTAGGCGCGTGCTGGGCTGGGTTTGGCGGGCCGGATACTGCTCGGGCCTTGCTGGCTTCGGTGGAGCTCTTTGAGCGCCTGAGTGCGCGTACTGCGCACCTGCTCGGAATGGCTGTGTTTGATGCGCGGCGCGTGCAGGCCGAGGTCATGGCCATTCTTGAGCGGGCCGGGGGCTGAATTTGCGCCTGACCGCCAACCATGTTGAGGTCGGCGACCACGGTCGCCTGGTCAAGTCGCCAACGCGACGTGGCCTCTCAGGGTTGGTTAGCCGTTGATCAGTCGGCGCACGAGGATGACGCTGCCCGACAGATGGTCGGCCGCGTGGGTACACAGGAATGCGGTCACGGCCACGCGGTCGTCGCGTCTGGCGCGCCAAAGCTACGGCTGTGGCTTGACACACCGAGACAGTTGCTACCCCTTTCTGCCGGAGCGATCGAAAAGCAGAGGGAGCGTAACCTATGATCAACGCATGAGTGAGAGAGTGTGGGCTCACAGACAGTATCGTGGATTTTCCAGCGAGCCACTTGGCTGGGATGCACTATTGGCAATTTTCGATGCCATCTTTGGAGAAGATACCCGTTCACTCAAGAGGTATCCGGAGGCACTTCACCAGGTTCGCGCTTCGTGGGTAGATGCGAGCGGCGTTGAACACGAGGCCGAATCACTCGACGAGGTTTCGCGATGCGTATGCAGACCATCTCACATACAGCGTCCTGTTCAGTGGTCGGCGTAGCGGCGGTAGGCTGTGCGGCTTTCTCTATTACCCAGGCAGGCAGCCGCCCATAGTTGACCTGGATATACACACCAGACCGGAACAGGTACAGCAAGTGCTGGATGTGATGCGTGTGTGCGGAATTACATTAACCACCACTGAGACGGAGCTGGACCAGAGAAGGCGTTTGGCTGAACTTGATACTCTTCGCAACCGTCTCGCTGACATGGAGTCCGATCAAACAGTTACGCCACAGATTCGCGATAAGCAGTTCGAAGATTGGCTTGGCGCCTTGTTTCGTCTCTACAACCTCGCCCCGACGCTTAACGTTATAAATGAAGGCGAGCAGATCGACTTCACATTCTGGATAAACAGCTTGTTCGTTGTCGGAGAAGCGCGCTGGCCGAAGGAGCCGGTGGACACCAAACAGATACGGGACTTCTTTGGAGAGTTGCTAGAACGCCCTGCGTTCGTGGTAGGTCTGATCATCGCGATGGGAGGATTCACCGAACCGGGGGTGAACTATGTCAGGAAGCGCTCAGGCGAGCGGACAGTATTGTGGCTCACGCGGGAGAACTTGCAGGATCAGATCTTGCGCGCAGAGCCAGAGCTGCCGGAGTGGCTGGATACCACGCTACGAGAGCGACTCGAGCACCCATAGACTTCAACCGGGTCGGACGACTCCCGTCCCAGACGCACGCCTGGTGGGGCGGCCGGCCGCAGCCTTCGCAACCAAGCCAATGGTCGTAACGAGCGCCGCGCCGCTCGCCGGCAACACCAGCGTGCAGCCGTCTAGCCCACAGGCGCCTGGCGTAGAGTTCAACCATGCCTAAGCCACGCAGGCCTGACCGCCCGCCTCTGCCACTGGACGCCGATGCCCTGCGCGACGTACTGCGCGCCCTGGGCGTCCATGTCGATGTCGACGCCACCGCGACGCGCCGCCCTGAGCAGCTGGTGCTGAAGCTCGCCTATGGGTTGGTCGGCGCCGCCGAGCGGCACGCGATCATCGCGGACGAGACCGCGCGTGCGGCGGGGGTACGCATCGACGAGATTGGCGAGGCCTCCGGTGACGTGTACGCCGGCGCGGCCTGCCACAACGAGCTGGACGCCCTCGGGCTGGTGCAATGGCGCATGACCCGGACCACGCAAGCCTTGCAGCAGTTGAAGCTGCTGGACGGTCCCGCGGGTGGGCCTGACCTGCTGGGACGGACGATCCT
>JAABUZ0100003727.1_pt1 | contig 22031 bp, 20 predicted proteins | sample 5562091 | NCBI WGS metagenome assembly JAABUZ01 (sample SAMN12813069, study PRJNA571459) | rock metagenome | isolation source: Antarctica rocks | place: Antarctica: Victoria Land, Linnaeus Terrace sud | collected 2015-12-21
TGACGTGTGACCCGCGCGACCTGGCCGACATGCGCCGTCAGGTGATCGACTACCCGACGCTGGTGGTCGAGGTGTTGTCGCCCTCGACCGCGCTGTACGACCAGAACGGCAAGTTCGATCTGTACCGCCAGATACCGGCGCTGCGGGAATACGCGCTCATCGACAGCATCGGCGCGCGCTGGGTCGAGGTACGCCGTAAGGATAGTACGGGCGCGTGGTCGTCGACCGTGTACAGTAGTGCGCAAGACGTGACCTTCGACACCATTGGCCTCACCATGCCCATGGCCGCGATCTATGAGGATAGCGACCTTTGATTGGGAATAGAGTATAGCTATTTCATGGGACGAGGAACGCGTCGCCGTATTGGGCGAGGCGGGCACGGGCGCCGCCGGGCGAGTAGTCTGTCTGTGTGGGGCTCAGGCTGTGCTCCAGGCGCGCGCCGTAGGCCAGGGAATAGGTTGCGGCCGCCGTTATGCCCGCCCACTCGGCGGCGGTGAAGGGCGCGCCGCGCGCTTCCTCGTACTCCCTGACGAAAGCCCGCGCCTCGTCCGGGCTTGGGGCTATTTGAGGCCCCGGCAGGAGCCAGTTGAAGGCGAAGGTCATGGCCGCTTCGGCGACGATGACCGGCTCCTTGTCGAGCATCAGGCTGTCCCAGTCGTAGACCACATGGATCGTATCGTCGACGGAGCGGCAGTTTTGCGCGCTCCAGTCGGTGTGGCCGATCACGAGCTCGCCGGCGCCGCGCGATAGCGCCTCCCTGGCTTTGGCCGCGATATGGTCGATCCACTCCGCGCCCGTCGTGGTCGCCTCGAAGTCGAACATAGGGTTGTGCGGGACGGGCCAGATGCTATCGGTTGGACGCCGGAAGGGCATACGGCTTTGCAGTCCGGCGCATAGTTCCGGCATGCCTCCCAGCACATGCGTCGCCGTGACCAGCCGGGCGAGCGTCGCGGCCATGGCCCGGCGGGTAGCGGGGATGTGGGCGTCGGCGTACTCACCCTCATCCACCAGTTCCTCGACCGTGGCGTACCCCTGGCCCAGTGGCGCCGGTTGAAGGAGTGGACGCGGGCACGGGAACCCGCCGGCGACAAGGTAGTCCTGCACGCGGTACACGGCGTCCAAGAACGGGAGCGTCCAGGTAGACGTGTGTGCTTTAACCGCGACCCGCCGGCCGTTGGTCAGCCGCACTCCCGAGACGGAGCCCTGGCTGACCGCATAGAAGAGATATTCGTCGACGCGCGCGCCCAAGGCAGCCATGCAGAAATCGTCGACGACGCGGGCGATCTCCTCCGGATCGGCGGTCCCGTAGATCGATCGTTCGCGGTCGAGTCCCCGATCGCGCAGGGGTTGCTCCCAGGTGGCGAAGGTCGTCGCGATCACGCCCCCAAGCTTTATCCTATCGTCCATGTCCTGTCACTCAACGAACATATATGTAACAGTCCCTTCGGGAGGGCTGGCGTGTTTCAAGCGTCACGACGATGGGGCGTGCGTTTCAAGCGCAACGGGCGCGGTTGATTGGGGCTTTTGGGGTGCGGCGCGCCGGTCTCGTCGGCTTCCTGAGAGGCGAAGACCCGCTCCTCGAAACCTTCCAGTAGCCCCTCGCAGCGCTCGATCCAAAGCGCCGCGTCCGCGCGTCGCGCCGCGCCGAACCAATCGCGCTCGACGACGCGGTCGTACCACCGCTTGATCTTGTCCAGGTCCTGCCGGATCTCTTCGGCTTCCGCGTAGGTGAAGTTGCGGCGAAAAATCTCGAACTCGATCTCCTTGGTGAAGTTGACCTCGCAGTTCTCGATGATCTCATCATACTGCAACGTACTTTGCGCCAGAAAGCCCTCCACGATCTTGGCCTCCTCCTCCGGCGGCAACGCGCGCAGGGGCAGCAGGTGGTAGACGCCGCCCAACTCGGCGATGCGCGCGGCGATGCGCTCGAGATGGGCGCGGTTGGGCGCGGTGCTGGGCAGGACGCACACGCTCTGTTGCAGGTACAGCGCGCCCGCTCGTTTGAGGTCGCGCCAGACGCCCACGCGCGCGGCGGATGGCTGGCTCGGTACTTGATAGATCAAGACGTGGTACTGGCGGCGTTGGCGCTCGCTCGTCGCTTCCATTGTTCTGCCACCTACCTCCTGGCGCCATCCTGTTTTTGTAACACTTGTTAAAGTGTAACAAGAATGACTATACTGTAGTGACGCCCGGTATAACCATGGGTTCAACGGTAGTTGGCAAAAAAGGCGTCGTCAACATGATAGCGGAGGATGTCATATCATGAGTGGAGTTTTTGTCATCCTGGCCTCGTTTCTGGCCTCGACGGTGGAGATGGTCGAGGCGCTGACCATTGTGCTGGCGGCGGGTGTCACGCGGGGCTGGCGCTCGTCGCTCATTGGCGTTGGCGTCGCGCTGGTCGCGCTCGCCGTCATCGTCGCGCTCCTTGGGCCGGCCCTGGTGCTCATTCCCATCGACGTACTGCGCCTTGTCGTAGGGGCGCTGCTGCTCATCTTCGGGTTGCAGTGGCTGCGTAAGGCGATCCTGCGCGCCAGCGGCTTCAAGGCCCTGCACGACGAGGCCGCGATCTTCCAGCGCCAGCGTGACGCCGCGCAGGGGCAGGCGGCCGTGGTACGCGCGGGTCTCGACTGGTACGCCTTCACGCTGTGCTTCAAGGGTGTGCTATTGGAAGGCTTGGAGGTCGCTTTCATCGTCATCACCTTCGGGGCCACCTCGCATCAGGTGGGGTTGGCCGCGCTCGGGGCCGCCGTGGCGATCGTGCTCGTCGGCGCGGTGGGCCTGGCCGTGCGCGGCCCGCTCAGCCGCGTGCCGGAGAATACGCTCAAGTACGCCGTTGGGTTGATGCTGACCTCGTTCGGCACGTTCTGGGCCGCCGAGGGCGCGGGGGTGCAATGGCCGACGTCCGATGTCGCGATCCTGGGCCTGCTGGTTGTGTATGCCGTGATCTCGTTTGGTTTGGTGAGCGCGCTGCAACGCCGGCGGACGACCACGTTGCGGACCGCGGCGTAGGCGATGTAGGAGGATAGAGTAGCTATGCGTTTTCTCAACTCATTTGGCGCGTTCTGGTACGATTTCATCATCGGCGACGACTGGACGATCGCCGCCGCTGTCGTGGTCGCGCTCGCCATCACGGCCGGTCTCGTGCACATCGGCGTCAACGCGTGGTGGTTCCTGCCGGTCGTCGTCATTATCTTCCTGGGCGCCAGCGTGTGGCGCGTCGCGCGCGATTAGCAGCCGGCCCTCACCCCACGATTGTGATAGTGAGCGCCATGAGCCTGCGACTGAAGTCGCATGGCAAACAACGACGACTGAAGTCGCGCGGGGCGCCAGGCCACAGACACTTTAGTGTCCGTCGTTTGCCATGCGACTTCAGTCGCAGGCAGGCCATTGCGGAGCGCATCCCCTGCATGGTCTTTTAAGGCCAGGTTTCAGTATAGTGCGTGAGAGGGGTAGTACGGCATGCCAGCATTGGTGACACGCGAGCAGGCGCCCTTGGAGCAGACCTGGAACCTGGGCGATATCTATGCCACTCCGGAGGATTGGGCGGCGGACGCGCGGCGCCTCGACGAAGATAACGCGACGGTATCATCGTATCAAGGGCGTCTGGGCGAGGGCGCGGCCACACTGTTGGCGTGCCTGCGCGCGCGCGATACCCTGAACGAACGGTTGCAGCGCCTGGCCTCGTACGCGCGGCTCAATGCCTCGGCCGACGGCTCTTCGGCGCGCAATCAGGGTATGGCCGCCACCGCCGCCGCGCTAGACGCGGCCGCCGACGCCGCGCTATCGTTTATCGCGACTGAGTTGCTGGCGCTACCCGAGGGCGCGGTCGAGGGCTACCTACGCGACGAATCGGACCTGGAGACGTATCGCCCCCTACTCGTGAATGTGCTGCGCCGCCGCGCGCATATGCTGGCGCCGGCGGCGGAGGAAGCGGTGGCCGCGCTCGGCGAGGTGTTGGACGCGCCCTACATGGTGTACCAGCGCGCCACGGCGGTCGACATGGCCTGTCCGCCGATACAGGACACCTCGGGTCAGGTACTCCCGGTGTCGATCGCGCGCTACGTCTTCGGGCTGGCGCAGTCGCCCGACCGCGAGACGCGCCGGCGCGCCTACGAGTCGCTGGCGCACGGGCTCGACGGCAACAAGGCGAGCCTGGCCACGACCCTGGCGGCCTATGTCACGCGCAACGTCACGCTGGCGCGTCTGCGCCACTACGCGTCGGCGACGGAGATGATCTTGGATGGGCAGCGCGTGCCACTGGCCGTCTACACCAACGTGCTCGACGTCGTGCACGACGAGATCGCCCCGCACATGCGCCGCCTGCTGCGGCTGCGCCAACGCGTGCTCGGGCTAGACCGCCTCTACCGCTACGACCTGGAGGCGCCGCTCGATCCGGGGTACGACCCGCCGGTGACCTTCGAGGAGAGTGAGCGGTTGATCCGTGAGGGACTGCGCGGGTTGGGCGCCCAGTACGGCGCTATGCTCGGCGCGGCGTTCCGCGACCGCTGGATCGACCGCGCCGACAACGCCGGCAAGGGCTCAGGCGCCTTCTGCGCGCCGGTGTACGGCGTCCACCCCTACGTGTTCACGACGTGGCAGGACCAGATGCGCAATGCGTTCGTGCTGGCCCACGAGTTGGGGCACGCCGGCCACATGCTGCGGTCCGCCCGGGCGCAGAGCGTGAGCAACGCCATGGAGAACTTCGAGTCGATCAAGTTCTTTATCGAGGCCCCCTCGACGGCCAATGAACTGCTGCTCGGCCACCATCTGCTCGACACCACGGACGACCCGCGCCTGCGCCGCTGGATCATCCTGCAGTTGCTGGGAACTTTTACCCATAACATGGTGACACACTTGCTTGAGGCGCACTTCGAGCGGCGCCTGTACGCGTTGGCCGAGGCCGGACAGCCGCTCACGGCGGCGGCGATCATGGACGTACAGGGCGCGGTGTTCGAGCGTTTCTTCGACGGAACGGTCGTGACCGACGAGGCGGCGCGGCTGTATTGGCTGCAGCAGCCGCACTTCTACCTCGGTGGTCTGTACCCGTACACCTACAGCGCTGGGCTCTCCTGCGCGTATGGCGTCACGGAGGCGATCCGTGCGGAGGGCCAGCCGGCCGTGGATCGCTGGCTGGCGACGCTCGCCCTTGGGACGACGCTGCCGGCTGTCGAACTGGCGCGGCGGGCCGGCGTAGACATGACGACCCCCGAGCCGATCCGTCGCGCCGTGGGCTTCTTCAGCACGCTCGTCGACGAACTGGAGCGTAGCTTCGTCTAATCCGCTTTGACAACTACCTCCTGGTCTATGTCGAGGTCGGCCTGTGTGTCCCGGCTCGTCTCGTCACCTGTTTCCCGTCCGAGGTTGGGATTGCCGCCGATGCCCAGGCGCTCGGCGTCGGCGCCGCTCAAGGGTTCCTTCTTGATATTTGCGAACGTGTTGTTTCCCGCCCGTGGGTCAGTATCCACGCGCTGCTCGTCGTTCATGCGAATATCTCCTATTTTGACCGGGGGTGACCAGTTGTACGGGAGGCTCATGCGCCGCTACGCACGCCCGTTTGGCACGACAGCTGGGGCACGTTCCGCGCCAGCCGTGCCGCGCGGCCTCTATGAGCAATTTGTCATCCTGCGAGAAGAGTACCCGACCAAGCGCCGAGGTGTGGTCCAGCAGTTCCGGGTCGTCACCGTCACCGGCCCCGTCCTCGAAGGCCGTCAGCACATCGACGTTCCGCGGCCGCAGCCCGATCGTGATCGCCCGCGACACATGCTGGTCTATGTACAGTGCGAACGGCATCAGCGCCCGTCGCCCGCGCGTAGGGCTCCCCCATGGGAAATCTGGTCATGCGTCGAAGGCGCGAAACCAGTCGAGACGCCAGTGCATGACGCCGGACCCCGTCTACGAGTAGCGTCGTCGCGTCAGCGCCGCGCCTTTCCCGGCATACCAGATGCCCGGCGCGTGCGCGGCCACGGCCGAATCGGCGGTGTCGGTCCACTCCTCGAAGCCATAGTCGCTGTTCCAGGAGAGGTCCGGGCGGACCGAGCGTAGCAGCACGTTGCGCAGGCGCGCCCCGAAATCATCAACCACCTCGTCGATGAGCGCGGCGCGTTCCTCCAGCGTGGTCGTGATCGGCGTCGGTGTGCTGCCGCTATTGACCAGACATTCGACGCAGAGCACCTTATCCTCCGACTCGAAGAGACTCAGCGCACTGCGTGCGAGTTCGACCGGGGCGCCGCACTCGGCGCACGTTAGGACGACCGCGTGGACGTCGTCGTTAAATAGATCGCGCATGATGACAAGCCTTTGAAAAACGACATTGATACCTACAATAAGCGTCGCGGTCGCACGTCGCGTGCCGGCGCGATACCTACCTTTACTGTACCAATACCGCAAGTACTAGCCCAACCCCCCGTTTGGGTAGGGGTGCGCCTTAAAATAGTGGACGGTTCGCTCAGGCCGACCGCGCGGTCCTCGCGCGCTGCGTCGAGTTGCGCGCGGAGACCGGCGGCTACTTTGACATGGGTGCGGCGCTGCTGGCGCAGTGGGAGCGCGTGGGGGATGTCGCGCTCCGCCTGGGAGCCGGCGACCCCTCGCGCCTGGTCAAGGGCTGGGCGGTGGAGCGCGCCGCGCGCATCCTGGAGGAGGCCGGGGCGCGCGCGCCTACAGCGTCAACGCCGGCGGCGACATTCGGGTGCGGGGGCGTCCGTCGCCCGTCAAACCACCGGGATGCAGCAAAACGGCGTGCTCTCGTTCGAGCTCGACCGCAACGACCTGCAGAGCTACACCATCGGCGGCGCCACGATCCCCACCAGCATTCCGTACCTGCCGGCCTGGGAGAACAACGGCACGCTCTACTTCCAGACGCTGGGCGGCGGCCGCGGCCGCGGCGACCGCACGGACCACGGCGGGGGCACTGGTCAAGCCATCCTCAACGGCGGCTTCGGGGGCCTGCTCCCGCAGGAGATCGACCCCTTCATCGACGCGCTCCTGGCTAACGGGCTCGTCTTCCAGGCCTACCACCAACACTTCACCGACATCCACCCGAATGAGTTGTACTACATCCACTTCCGGGGTATCGGCGATCCGCTCACGCTGGCTCAGGGCGTCATCGCGGCGGTGAAGACCACGGGGACCCCGCTGCCCCAGTCCACGCCCGCCAACCCCACGACGCCGCTGCCCACGGACCAACTGGCGCAGATCCTGGGCGGCTCGGCCAGTGTGGGCTCCGACGGGGTCGTGAACGTGGATGTCCCGTGGCGGGATCGGGTCATCCTGGGCGGCGTCCCGATCAGCCCCTTCCTGAACATCGCCACGGCGATCTCCTTCGAGCCGCTCGACGGCAGCGGCACGACGGCGGCCGCGGCGCCTGACTTCAGTATGGTCGCCTCCGAGATCCAGCACGTAGTCGGGGTGATGCGGCGGCAGGGCGGCGCGGCGCGCCATCACCTGCTCGACCCGCGCACGGGCCAGCCAAGCGTGAGTGGCCTATGCCACCTCGGCGGCGACCGCCTCGATATCGTCGATCAGGCGCCGGACTGGTTCATCGCCGGCCACCGCAAGGAGCCCACCGGGCGCCATGAATCCTACAAAATCTCCGTGTCTCCGTGGCGCAACGGGTGGTCATGACTAATGTAAGCTAGTTGCGCAGCGACGACGGCAAGATGCCCAGTTGGTCGCGGTACTTGGCGACGGTGCGGCGGGCGATATGGTAGCCGTGTTCGGCGAGCCGCTCCATGATCTCCTGATCTGTCAGCGGCGCTTGTTCGCTCTCGATCAACTCTTTGATCACGTCTTTGACGTTGAGCGCCGGCGTGAAGAAGTCGCTGAATGGGATCACCCTGCCGGAGGGGATCATCACGTACTTACCCGCCGTCGCGCGGCTCACCGTACTCTCGTGCATGCCGGTATATTGCGCGACCATGGCGCGCGTGAGCGGTGTGAGGTGGCGCACGCCGTTGCGTAGGAAGTCTTCCTGGCGCTCGGCCAGGAAGTCGCCGATCTTCTGCATGGTCTGCCGGCGCTGGTTGAGGTTGGCCATGAACATCTTGGCGCGCGAGATGTAGTGCTTGATGTGCTCACGGTCTTTGTCGGAGAACTGCAGCGGCTTGTTCTGCACTTCACGCCACATATCTTGATACGAGGGCGTGATGCGCATCACGAAGCGGCGCGACTCCACGACATCGACCTCGAGCCCGTTTTCACCTTCGCGGATGATCACGTCGGGCAGCATGTAGCGCGGGATCTCGTTCGGCGCGGAGCGCGGCCGCGCCCCGTACTGCTGCGCCGGGAACGGGTTGAGCTTCTCACGCACGAAGTGGGCCGCCTCGATGACGTCCTCCTGCGATACGCCGAGCGCATGGGCGATGCGGCCGTATTTGTGCTCGCCGAGTTCGGCGAAGTGGTCCCTGACGATGCTCTTAGCCAGGGGATTGCCGTAGCCCTGGCTGTCCAGGTAGGTGAGTTGGATCAGCAGGCACTCTTGCAAATCGCGCGCGCCGATGCCGACCGGCTCCAACGCTTGCAGCTTCGTCAGCACCTCTTGCACGTCGTCGGCGGATACGTCCAGCACACTGGAGACTTCGATTAGGGACGCCTGAAGGTAGCCGCTGTCGTTCAGGCTGTTGACGAGGTACTCGGCGATAGCCAACTGCCGCGGCGTCGCGAGCGCGGGGGACAGATCGGCCAGCAGGCGCTCCGAGAGCGTCATCTGCGCCGCCACGAGCGAGAGCGGATCGAAATCTTCGTCGCGCGATGATGAGGAATTGTTGTACGTGCCGACGTCCATATAGCTCTCCGACGAGTCGAACGTGGCGGGCTCGGGGCCGGTAGGGTTCTGCGCGCGCGCGCAGATGTGGCAGACCGCGTCGACCATCGGCGTGCCGCACTGGGGGCAGTGCGCCGCGTCGGTCATGTCGAGCGCCGGATTGTCCTGGATCTCGTGCTGCATGTACTCCTGGAGCTCCATCGAGGAGAGCTCGAGTACATGGTTTGCCTGTATCAGGCGCGGAGAGATGCGCATCGACATTTGCTGCTGCATCTCATTAGACATGTCCATCACGTTAGACGTTCTCCCGTTGGTCGCTGTCGATGGCCAGGATGTTAGTCCTCGGCCTCGGGTTCGGGGCTTGATTCAAGGTCGCCACGGTCAGAGATCGCTTCAAGTTCTCCATCACCATGGTCAGAGACCGCGTCGGCTTCTCCGTCGCCGCGCTCGGAGTCCGCTTCGGGCTCGCTATCGTCGAGGAAGGCCATGGAGACAACAGTGTCACCCTCATTGAGGCGCATCAGGCGGACACCCTTGGTGGCGCGCCCGAGGCGCGGTACCGTGTCGATGGGCTGCCGGATAATCTTGCCGCCGCCCGACATCAGGATCATCTCGCCAATCGAGTCGTGCGTGACCGCCGCGGCCACGATAGGGCCAATCTTGTCGTCGGGACGGATCGTGGCGACGCCGCCGCCGCCACGCCCATGTGTTGGATATTCTACCAGAGTGGTGCGCTTGCCATAGCCCTCGTCGGTCACGACGAGCAGGTCGCCCTGCTCCTGGACCAGCCCCATCGCCACGACGCTGTCGTCCGCGTGCAGCCGGATGCCCCGCACGCCAGCAGCGGGCCGCCCCATCGAGCGGATGTCTTCCTGCTCGAAGCGGATGGCGCGGCCATCGGTCGTGACAAGCATGACGTCCTCGTCGCCCGCGCTGAGTTGCACCCAGGCCAACTCGTCGTCGTCGGCGAGGCCGATGGCGATGAGGCCGGAGCGCCGCACGTTGCGGAAGTCGTAAAGGGGCGTGCGCTTGACCGTCCCGCGGGTCGTGGCCATCACGATATAGCCGTCGGCCCGGCCGCTCTCGAAGGTCAGGATAGCCGTGACGCGCTCGCCCGGCTCGGCGGCGATCACGTTGGCCACGGGCACGCCGCGCGCGGTGCGGTTGGCCTCGGGCAACTCGTAGACCTTGAGTTGGAACGCGCGGCCCTTGTTGGTGAAGAACAGGATGTTGTCGTGGGTGTTGGCCACGAACAGCTGCGACACGGCGTCGGCGTCGCGCGTGACCATGCCCACGATACCCTTGCCGCCGCGGCCTTGCGCGCGGTACGTCGAGGTGGGCACGCGCTTGATATAGCCCTTGGTCGTCATCGTCACCACGACATCCTCGGGCGCGATCAGGTCGGCGGCGGTGAGGTTATCGACCTCGGCCTGGACGATGCGCGTGCGGCGCGCGTCGCCGAAGCGGGTTTTCAGGTCCTCCAGCTCCGCGATGATGATGGCGTCGACGCGCGCGGGGCGGGCCAGGATATCCTCCAGGTCGGCCACGCGCGCGCGCACCTCGGCCAGCTCGTCGGCGATGCGCTGGCGCTCCAGCGCGGCCAGACGCGACAGGCGCAGCTCGAGGATAGCCTGCCCCTGCTCCTCGGACAGGCCGAACCGGCCCATCAGGCTCTGCAGCGCCACCGCCGACGAGGCCGAGCCCCGGATCAGGGTGATGACGGCGTCGAGGTTATCCAGGGCGATCGTCTGCCCCTCGAGGATGTGGGCGCGCCGCCGGTCCTTCTCGAGTTCGTAGCGCGTGCGGCGCGTCACCACATCGCGGCGATGGGCCAGGTAGTGGCGCAGCATCTGATCGAGCGAGAGCACACGCGGCTGCCCGTCGACGAGGGCGAGCACGTTGGCCGAGTAGGAGATCTGCAGGTCGCTGTGTTTGTAGAGGCTGTTGAGGACCACGTCGACCTGGGCGTCGCGCTTGAGTTCGATGACCAGGCGCATGCCCTGGCGGTCGGACTCGTCGTTGATGTTGGCGATGCCCTCGATGCGGCGCTCGTTGACCATTTCGGCGATCTTCTCTTGCAGCACGGCTTTGTTGACCTGGAAGGGCAGTTCGGTCACGATGATGCCGGTGCGTCCGTTGCGCATCTCCTCGACGTGCGATTCGGCGCGCAAGATCATACGGCCGCGCCCGCTCGCGTAGGTATTGCGGATGCCCTCAGCGCCGAAGAGCGTGCCGCCGGTCGGGAAGTCGGGCCCCTTGACGATCTCAGCCAGTTCGGTCACGGTCGTCTCGGGGTTGTGGACGAGCAGGATGATGGCGTCGCAGAGTTCGCGCAGGTTGTGCGGCGGGATGCGCGTGGCCATGCCGACCGCGATGCCGTCGGAGCCATTGAGCAGAAGTTGAGGCAGCTTGGCCGGGAGGACGGTTGGCTCTTGCTGCCGGCCGTCGTAGTTCGGCACGAAGTCGACCGTATCGCGATCGATGTCGGCGAGCAGTTCTTCAGCGGCGGCGGTCATGCGCGCCTCGGTGTAGCGGTAGGCCGCCGCTGGGTCGCCGTCGACAGAGCCGAAGTTACCCTGGCCGTCGACGAGGGGGCGGCGCATCGAGAAGTCCTGCGCCAGCCGCACCAGCGCGTCGTAGACCGAGGCGTCGCCGTGCGGGTGATACTTACCGAGGACCTCACCGACGATCGTCGCGCTCTTGCGGTAGCCGGCGCCGGCGCCGAGGCCGAGCTCGTTCATGGCATACAGGATGCGCCGATGCACGGGCTTGAGACCGTCGCGCACGTCGGGGAGCGCGCGCTGGACGATCACACTCATCGCGTAGTCGAGGTATGCGTCACGCATCTCGTCTTCAATGGTCACCTGGCGGACGTTGCCGATGCTCTGCTCCATACCAATCCTTTTCATATTTATTCCATATATAAGTACATTTTATCATACGCTCCACCACCGTTCACGGCGCGTGCGCGGACGGCGTGGATAGCAATGTCGAAAGGAGGGTTTGGTCGGAGCGCCGCTGAAGGCGATGGTTTCGTCGCGTGTGCAGGGCTCGCGAATTATTGTAGGGGCGTATGGCATACGCCCGCGCGTTCGAGGCCACGGGCGCATGCCATACGCCCCTACACAGCGCCGAGCGCCCGGTCCCACCGATAATTCACGAGTGCTGGAGTGCTGGCCGCGCGTGGTAAGTAGTTGACAAGAGGCGATGGGATAAGGAAGACTTAGCGGGAGGTGATGATCATGCAATTCCAACGCATAACGGTTAACCCCGCGCAGATGGGCGGGGCGCCATGCCTTCGTGGGCTCCGTATCCCCGTTGCGACAGTTGTCGGGATGGTAGCTGGTGGCATGACTGACGCGGAGATATTGGCCGCATATCCCGATCTCGAGCTGGAGGATATCCGGCAATCGCTACGTTATGCCGCTGAGGCCGTGCGAGAGTGCCAGATTCCGCTTGTGCCGGCATGAATGTTATGGTTCCATTGAGCGATCCAGCCTACCGGCGCGAGTTGGGCGACGGCCTGCTGTTGCGCTGGTCGCGGCCGGACGACGCCGAGCGCCTGGCCGCGCTCTACGCCGACGTGTTCCGCCGCTCCGCCGACGTCCCGCCCAATGACTATATGGCGGCGTGGACGCGCGACATGATGAGCGGGCGCCACCCGCTGATCGACCCGACCGGCTTCGCTCTCGTCGAGGACACCGGCGCCGGCGCCATCGTCGCGGCGGCCTGCCTGCTGGCGCAGACGTGGGAGTACGACGGCATTCCCTGCCCAATCGGCCGGCCCGAGGTCGTGGGGACCGCCATCGGCTACCGCGACCGCGGTCTCGTCCGCGCGATTTTCGCGTTGATCCACGCGCGCAGCGAGGCGCGCGGCGACCGCGCGCAGGGTATCACCGGCATCCCCTACTACTACCGGCAGTTCGGCTATGAGTACGCGCTCGACCTCGGGGGCAACCGCGCCCTGCTTTTCGCCGCCATCCCGCGCCTCAAGGATGGCGCGCCCGAGCCCTACCGGCTGCGCGACGCCACGCCTGATGATATCCCGCTGATACAGCGGCTCTACGACCAGTCGCGCGCGTCGTCGCTGGTCTCGACGCGCATCGAGGAGCCCTTCTGGCGCTGGTTGTTCGAGGGGCAAAGCCCCGCATCGGCCGAGAACTTTCGCGTCGCCCTCATCGTCGATGGGGACGGGCGCGATGTCGGGTATGTGTTCCTCGGCCGCTGGCGCTACGACAACTGGATCAACGTGTGGGACCTTGGTGTCGCCGCGGGCGTGTCCCTCGTCGCGGTCCTGCCGTCCGTGTTGCGCGGGATCGAGGCGCGCAGGGATAGTGTACTGGTCAGCCCCAACACCGCCGCGGCTAACGGTATCGAGTTTGGGTTGGGCCGCGCGCACCCCGTCTACGACGCCTTGGGCGACCTGCTGCCGCCTCCGATCAAGCCGCCCTACCCGTGGTACGTGCGCGTGCCCGACCTGCCCGGCTTCGTGTCGCATATCGCGCCCGTCCTGGAACGGCGTTTGGCCGCTTCGGTCGCGGCCGGCTATAGCGGCTCGCTAACGCTCGATTTCTATCGCGACGGCCTGCGCCTGGTGTTCGACGAGGGGCGGCTGGCGTGGTGCGAGGGCTGGCGGCGCGGCCCCTGGGACGAAGCCAACGCCGCGTTCCCGCCGCTCGTGTTTTTGCAGGCGCTCTTTGGCTACCGTAGTTTGGACGAGTTGCGCCACGCCTTCCCCGACATGTGGGCGCGCGACGAGGCCGTCCCGCTGCTGCGCGCGCTGTTCCCGCCGCGGCGCTCGCTGGTGTTGCCCATTCAATAGGAGTCGGATGTCGGAGGTGGAAAATCGGGAGCGGCGCCGGGGTGTATAGTATGAAGTATGACTATCACGATCAACATCGACTACTTCGAGAGGTCGGGTACGACCTGCCCGCACTGCAAGCAAACGCAGCTGACGACCGACAACATCATCGACCGGCTCACGCTGGCCGGGCGTCGCGTCTACCGCATGGAGTGTTCGTATTGCCACTCCAACTCCACGATCCAAGAGAAGGCGGACGAAACGCAGACGCAGGAGCGCACCTACTCGTACCATCGGCCCAAGTACCGCCGTTAGCCGGTTGCTAAAGAGAGCGTGTCATGAGCGGTTTGATATACACCATCGCCGCGGTTTTGGTGTTTTTGTGGCTGCTGGCGTCCGTCGCGCACGTTGCCGTCAACGTGGTTGGCCTGCTGCTGGTCGTGGCGGTGATCCTAGTCCTGTTCAACATTATCATAGGACGGCGCAACGCCTAGCCTGCCGTCAGCGCGCCGGGCTGCGCCTCCGCCTGTGCGCCGGTCGTCGCGGTCTCGGATGGAGCGAGGGCGCGCCGAAAGACGGCGGCCACGCGTTCGCAATAGACGGCGCGGTCGGCGAAGTAGGCGCCGCAGTGCTCGACGCCCGGTAAGAGCCACAACTCTTTGGGTTTGCCCGCGGCGGCGTAGAGCGCCTCGGAGTCGTGCGGGCTGGTGATGCTGTCGGCCAAGCCGTGGATGAGCAAGAGGGGGCGGGGGGCTAGCAGGCCGACCTCGCGCAGCGGCTCGACGTCGCGGAAGTGGTAGCCGTTCAGGCGTCCCAGCAATAGGTCGACGAGCGCGAGTAGCGGACCGTGCGGGACGTGCAGCACCTGGCGGATGCGCAGGCTCACCGCGTCGCGCTGGCGCGCGAAGGGGCTGTCCGCCACTACGGCGGCGATGTCGGGACGGCGCGCCGCGCCCATGATGGCGACCGAGGCGCCCATGGAGTAGCCCAGCACGCCGAGGGCCGCGCCGGGGATGCGCTCTTTGACGAAGTCGACCGCCGCCAGGAAGTCTTGCACTTCCTGATAGCCTAGCGTGACCGGCGTGCCGGCGAGCTCGCCATGGCCCCGGTAGTCGAAGATGAGCACGTTATTGCCGTCACGCCACAACGCCATGCCGATACCGAGCAGGTCGGCGCGGCGGCCGCGGTAGCCGCCGCAGGCGATGACGACGCGGCGCGACGCGGGCCGCGGCAGCAGCCAGCCGCGCAGCGTCGCGCCGCCGCCGGTCGGGAAGGCCACGGACTCATAAGGCGCGCCGAACTCGAAGGGCGTGAAGGTGAACGCGTCGAACGGCGTCGTCGCCGTCGGCGCGGTGATGGTGTGCACCACGTAATAGGCCAGCGCGAGAGCCCCTGAGAGGAAGCCGCCGCCCGCGACGCCCAGCGCCTTGCCCGCGCGGCGCGCCCACTTGCCGCGCGGCCGGCGCCGTTCAACCTTGATCTCGAAACCTTGTGTCACCCGTGTAGGCATAGCGATCCCTTCCCCTCTACTGTGCGTGACCGTGGGGACATATCGGCCCTACGCTTCTACACTTTGTCTTGCTTCAAGAAGCGTCCGAGGCGCAGCAGCGCGCCGCCTCCGCTCTTGTCATCCTTCTTACCGTCAGCGCCTTTACTGTCCTTACCCGGCGCGCCCCCGGAAGAGTGGCCCGCGCCAACCGACTCACGTCGCTCCTCCGGGGGCGCGCCCGCGGTGGCCGCGGCCACCGCGGGCGTGGGCAGCGGCGCCGGCGGCCGCGCGGCTGTCGCGCCCTTGAGGCTGCGGCTGCTGATGATGGGCAGGCTGGGCCGCGCGCCCTCGCGCTGGTTAAGTCGCGTCAGGAAGTTCTTGGCTAGCGTGTCGAACGCGTCAGAGTTGTATTCCTCGATGCGGCCCGTGTCGCTGAGCGAGGCGATCGTCGGGTCGATCGGCAGGCGCGCCAACAGCGGCGCGCCCGAGAGGCCGACGAGGCGTTGTCCCTGACTGGGACCGAACAGCTCGTAGTCCTCACCGTTGGGCAACGGCACATAGGCCATATTCTCGACCATGCCCACGATGGGCACCTCGAACTTCTTGACCATCTGGATGGCTTTGCTCACGACCATGGTCGCCAGGCCTTGTGGGGTACTGACGAGCACGGCGCCGTCCGTGGGGAGTTGCTGCATCACCGTCATCGGCGCGTCGGAGGTCCCCGGCGGCAGGTCCACCAGCAGGTAGTCGAGTTGGCCCCAGTTCATGTCGGTGTAGAATTGCTTGATCGCGCCCGATATCATGGGGCCGCGCCAGACCACGGCGGCCTCGGGGTCGTCGAGCAGCACGTTCATCGACATGATGGGGATACCGCCCGTGGAGCGTGGCGGCTCCGGCTTCGGCTGCCCCGGGATCTGCGTGAGCGAGCGCGTGGGGACGCCAAACATGAGCGGGATGCTCGGTCCCGTGATATCGCCGTCGAGGATGCCCACCGCGTAGCCCTGCCGCTTGAGGGTGACGGCCAGTAGCGCGGTGACGAGCGACTTGCCGACGCCGCCCTTGCCGCTGACGATGGCGATGATGTGCTTGATGCCCTGGACGCTGTCGGGCGGGCGGCGCGTCGATCCCGCGGCCTTGACACCGGCGCTCAAGCCCTCGGCGCGGTCCTTGCCGGCCGGTACCGTCCCCTCCCGCGCGAAGCGGTTCAGGTCGGTGAGGAGCGCGTCCGCGTCGAGGCTGTGTGTGCGCGCGCCCTGCGCGATCGTTTCGTGGGCGCCGACGCTGCACCCGGCGCAGGGCAGCCCGTGGGCCTGGAAGACGGCGGTGATCCCCGGGTGCGCGTCGCGCACCGTGCGGATGATCATATCCTTGGTGATCGTGTCGCTCATGGTATATTTTTAACTCTCGTGGCGGGGCCTGTGGCGCCGCGCGTACGCGTAAATAGTGGGGGTGACGGCGCCGCCACGCGCGCCAGGTGTGTGCTAGCGTCGGCTAGTAGTGACTATTTTTGCGTCACCTACCCCGCCCTAAAGGACGGAGCTTGCGCCTGCCCTGCATGATAGGCGGCGCGTTCAGGAGAAGTACATTGCAACTCATCCTTACCCGTGCTCTCAACGGGCCGGTGGGTGACGACAGCGGTTGTCGCGCTCACCGGTCACGGAACGGAACGACCAGACAACTTCTGTGGGCGTCACCCAGGTCGTGGCCCTTGCGGAACCCCTGCCCTTCCGTGCATGTTTCTGCAACCAGTGGGAAACGCCCCACGCCAGAGGAATCCCGAAGGCTCCGTTGCGGCTGATGCTGGCGCATACTTCATTGTTATTATACTCCATAGAGCAGAGAGGAAGGGCCGCATTCCCCCGCCCTTGAAAAGAGGCCGGGGAATGCGGCAACGTCTATGGTACTGCCCCCTGCAAGTGGCAGCAAGCGGAACGCTTTTTTCGTAGGCGCCACGATTGTGAAACGCGGCCTGACCTTTTAAGGTCAGGCCGCTGCCTGTCAAGCGCAAGCCCACGGCGCCTACCATCACAGTGGACGTGGTCCGGCGCGGCTACGAGCGTGAGAGGCTGTCGCGGCGCGCCGGACGGCGGCTCCAATGGCGCACACGATCGAGCAGGTCGTCGAGATTGAAGGGCTTGGCGAGGTAGTCGTCGACGGCCATCAGCCCGATGCGGGCGTGCGCGTCGGGTAGCGCGCTCATCGCGATGATCGGTATGTCCGCCGTTTGTGGATCGACGCGCAGGTGGCGCGCCACCTCGGAGCCGTCGATGGACGGCAGCAGGATGTCGAGGAGGATGACATCGGGCTGTATGTCGCGCGCGAGTCGCGCCGCCGCTCCGTCAGCCGTCGCGTAGACCCGGTACCCGTCTGCCTCGAGCACTTCGGTCAGGAAATCGACGATGAACATCTCGTCGTCAATGATCAGTACCGTACCTTTTGCCACGAATCTCCCCTGCCGCGATATGCCGAGTAGAGGCGCAATATCTCTTGTACTGTGTATCGACAGCGCGGGTCGATCCGTACATAAGGTATACGCGGCGACGAGGGGTTTGGATCACATGAATCGGCGAAAAATGAAAAAACCCAACCGGCAACGGCCGGTGATCCCGGCCATGACTACAGTCGTGTTAGCCGGCTAACGGCGACTAGTGACGGCGATAGGCGCGTCGCGGTGTAGGGGCGGCGTGGAGGACAAAGACGCCGCCCGTTCACCCGTCATTCTCGATAGCGCCCTTAAAGCCAGCGAGTGTTGCCCGGCATGATGGCGATGAAAGCCATCAGGGGCGCGGCCGCGATGGAGAGGCGCATGAGGACCTTGTTGACGCGGTCGAGGGTGGGAAGGCTGGGGAGCGTAGGCTGAATAATTTTCTTGCGCATGACAATGCTTTCCTTTTGTCTATCGTCTTTTTTTGTGTTGTTAATCGTGACTGTGCAGGCATAGCGCCTATCCGTTTGTTACTATCAGGGATGCCGGCACGCCGCGCTATCCCCCATTCGGGTTAGGTCCGGGTATGCGGTAGCACGATGGTACATGTTGTGCGCTAGTGGCTGAATAGTATAGATTTTAGTCATCCTGGCGCGCGTGATAGGCGTGGGGCGCCTGGCGATCGTTTGTGGGAAACTAAAAGATAATGTGCCCTGTTTCCGCGCATTGAGGGACGAAACAGCCAATCAAGGACGTCGATGTGCGAGAACTGCCCCCGGCGCTACGCCTGTATCTGCTAGTCATCTACGCCGTCTGCGCCGTTCTCTTTATCGGTCAGGTTGGCCTATCGTTCGCCGCCGGCCTGTCTTCGGTGACGCGGGGCGACGTGCTATGGCCGGCGCTGCTGTTCGTGGCGCTGGCCTACGTGGGCGAGCGTACCGGACTGCGGGTGAGCGCGTCGGTCTATCAAGGGCTGGCGACGCCCGTCCATATCGCCGCGATCTTGCTCCTGCCCGCGCCCCTACCCTTGCTCGTGGCCGTCGTGGCCGTTGCCGTGTTGGAGGGCCAGCAGGGTAACCAAGAGTTATATAAACGCCTCTTTAATATTTGCCACCAAATCCTTTCGGTGGGCGGCAGCACGCTGGTCCTCTCCCTATTTGTCGCCCCCACGGCGGTGCTGCGGGTGGACGGCGGTCCGGTCACTGTTTTGTACATCGGCCTGCTCCTGGCCGTCTACTATCTGCTCGACACAGGTACGCTCGCCGGTGTGTTAGCCCTGCTGGAACGCCGGCCGCTCCTGGAGGTGTGGCGGGACAGCTACCGGCAAAACGTGCTGCCCGAACTGGCGACGAGCGCCATCGGCGTCCTATCCGCGGCGGCGTGGCGCTTTAACCCCGGCCTGCTTGTCCTCGTGCTCCTGCCCGTCCTGGCCTTGCGGGCCGCGTTCCAGGCCATCGCTGAGGCGGAGCGGGCCAGGGGTGTGGCGCGTGACGCTCAGGCGCTCGCCGAGGAGGCTTTGCGCGTGCGCGACGACTTCATGAACGCGGCGTCGCACGACCTGCGCACACCGCTCACCGGCGTGATGGGCCGCTCCGATCTCATCCAGACGCGCCTGGACAGTGGACGCCCGCTAGACGAAGGGTGGTTTCGTACGCAAGTCGACCTGCTGCGGCAGTCGGCGCGGCGCATGGCGGCGACGGTGGAGGAGATTACCGACGCGGCGCAGTTGCAGATGGGCCGGCCCCTGTCGCTGAAGCTGGAGCCCATCGACATCGGCGACATGGTCCGCGGTATGAGCGCCATGGTCGCGGCGGCGAGTACATGGAACAATGCCGCGCCAGTCGAGGTCGCGGCGGCCGCGGGGATCGTCGTGGAGGGGGACCGGCGGCGGCTGGAGCGCGTGGTGCAGAACGTGGTCGGCAACGCCGTCAAGTATAGCCCCGATGGGACGCCCGTCGGGGTGAGCGTGGACGGCGACGCGGAGTGGGCGACTATCACCGTGCGCGACCGCGGTGTCGGCGTCCCCGCCGACGAGTTGCCGCGCCTGTTCACGCGTTTCTACCGCGCCTCGACCTCGAAGGGCATCGCGGGCACGGGCATCGGGCTGGCCGGTTCGCGCACCATCGTCGAGCAGCACGGCGGCCGCATCACGCTCGAGAGCGCCGTCGGCGAGGGCACGACCGTCACCGTGTCCCTGCCGCGCGAGGCGCGCGAGGGCGACGGCGCGCCCCTCACCCCCAACCCCTCTCCCTGACGCGGGAGAGGGGAGCTGCCCCTCAAATCACGGGCTTCTCCCTTCGCTTCTGGAGGGTGAGGGGGTGATGGTATCCCTTGCGCTGAGTCGCGGCGCGTAGTACTCTGACGCCGCACCCTTGTTGTTCCGTTTGCGCACGTCGGGTACCGGCGTCAGGCGGGAACGCAAGGGCGTCCCCTCGCGCGCCTGGCCGCGCTGCCGGCCCTATTTTTATAGCGCGCTTCATCCAACTTCGACAGCGCTGGCCCCAGCGGTATGGCGCCTAGGTACTGTATTGTGGAGAATTATTGTGTCTAACCGCTCACCGGACGAGCAGGGTCCTACGCCGGTCCGCACGACGCGGCCGGCGCTGCTCGGCGCCCTCGGCGTGGCCGTCGCGCTGATCGCCGCCATCCTCGTCGCGACGCGGGTCTTGGGCTCCCACGGCGCCCGCGACAAGGCGAGCGCCCCCTTCCCCACGAGAGCAGCCGCCACGGCCATGAGCGACAGCGGCGGGCGAGTCACGGCCACGAGCGCCGCGGGCGGCCAAGCCACGGCCACTGGGAGCGGGGGTATCCAACCAGCGGCCGCGACGACGACGGGGCCGACAGCGCGGCCCACCGGCACGCCGCGGCCCACCACGCGCGCGACGGGCAGCAGGCGCGCGACCCCAGCGCCGATCAACCAATCCACGCCGGCCGGGACCACGACGAGCGTGGTCCCAGCGTCGCCAGCTAGCCCCACCGATACGGGTGCGGCCCCATCGGCGGCTACGTCCATGTCCATCGCGCCGGCCACCGTCCGCCCGACCACGCCCGTTGGAGTGGGCTCCACGCATACCTCCGTCGCGACCGCCACGCACACGTCCTCGCCGGCGCCGGTAGCCACGCCCTCCCGACCCGCGCCCACCGCCACGCGTACACGCGTTGCGACGCGCGCGCCTACCGCGACGATCACGCCCGCCGTGACGCGTGTACCAACTCTCGTCGCGACGCGCGCGCCTACCGCGACGATCACGCCGCGCGCGTCTCTCATGGCGGCGTACCGCGACTATACGGTGGGCGCGTACTACTTCAGCGGCTGGTCGCACGGTCAGAACGACAACATCAGCGCCATCCTGACCGGTCCGCATCGAGGCGCCGAGCCGCTCATCGGCTGGTACGACGACTCGCAGGCGCAGGTCGACCAGAGCATTGACCAAGCCGCCAACGCGGGCGTCAACTTCTTTTCTTTCGACTGGTACGACATCCCGTACTCGCCGTACGTCACCGACCGCACGCTCAACGAGGGGCTGACGTACTATCTCACGTCCGCGCGGCGCTCCCGCCTCGGGTTCAACCTCGTCTTCGTGGACCACGCGCCGTTCGTGCCCACCCCCGACCATCCGGCGGCCATCGCCTCGTGGCGCACGACGGAGTGGCCGCGCATCATCGACCAGTGGCTGCCGCTCTTCAAGCAGCCCGACTATGTGCGCGTCGACGGCAAGCCGCTGCTTACCGTGTTCAGCCCTGAGCACATGCGCGAGATCTGCGGCGGCTCAACCGGCGTGCGCGCCGCACTCGACTACCTGCGCGCCCGCGTCCGCGCGGCCGGCCTGCCGGGGGTGACCGTGGCGGTCGCCGCGACCGTGGCCGCGCACTCCAACCCGATCAAGGCGCAAGAGCTTAACGACGAGGGGTATGACGCCGCGACGGGCTATAACTACCACTCGCTTGGCAACGAGCAATACCGCAAGCCCGTGCCATATAGCCAACTCGTCGCCGAGAACAGGGCGACGTGGGACCGCGTGGCCGCCGCTGTGCACGTCCCGTACATGCCCGTCATCACCTCGGGCTGGGACCAGCGCTACAGCGCGCGCGAGCAGCAGACGGCCATCATCTACACCGGCCGCACTCCCCGTCAGTTCGCCTGCTATGCCGTGGACGCCCGCCACTGGATCGATACGCATCCCACCCAGACGACCAAGGAGCGTATCGTGATGATCTTCGCCTGGAACGAGATCGGCGAGGGAGGCGCCATCATCCCCAGCTACCAGGACGGTTTCGCCTACGCCAACACCGTCGGTACGATCTTTGGAACCACGACCAGTCCCCCACAAACGCCGGTGGGGTGTACGTGAGGCGAGGGCGAGGGGCGAGGGGCGGGGGGCGAGAGGCGAAAACCCGCTTGCATAGATATGACCAATCGTCGCTACCCTACTTAAGGTCGCCCGTCGCCCGTCGCCCGTCGCCCGTCGCCCGTCGCCCGTCGCCCGTCGCCCGTCGCCCGTCGCCCGTCGCCCGTCGCCCGTCGCCCGTCGCCCGTCGCCCGTCGCCCGTCGCCCGT
>JAABUZ0100003730.1_pt1 | contig 22016 bp, 18 predicted proteins | sample 5562091 | NCBI WGS metagenome assembly JAABUZ01 (sample SAMN12813069, study PRJNA571459) | rock metagenome | isolation source: Antarctica rocks | place: Antarctica: Victoria Land, Linnaeus Terrace sud | collected 2015-12-21
GTGTCGGGAGTCGGGAGTCGGGAGTCGGGAGTCGGGAGTCGGGAGTCGGGAGTCGGGAGTCGGGAGTCGGGAGTCGGGAGTCGGGAGTCGGGAGTCGGGAGTAAGGTTGCGCCCGCGCCCTTGTGGCCGTCAAGCTACCGTTTGCGCTACCCGTCGGGCCACTCACGACTCCCGACTCCCGACCTAAAACTTATAGAAGTGATTGCGCAACTCGAACTCCTCATCCCCGGCGGAGAACGCCGCCTCCTCGGAGCGACGAATCGCCAGGTAGGAGCGGCGCATCAGGTCGGGCATCGAGTCCATGAGCGCCCCGTCGCGCTCCAACTCGTCGAGCGCGGCTGTCATCGTCGTGGGCAGCCGCCGGATACCGCTGTGTGCGCGTTCGGCCTCACTCAGTAACGCCGGATCGTGCTCGCAGGGGGCGCCCGGATCGAGTTGGCGTTCGATGCCGTCTAACCCGCAGGCGATCAACCCGCCGAGGGCGATGTACGGGTTGGCGCTGCCGTCTACCGCCTTCAGTTCCACGTTATAGGTTTGTTCCTCGCGTCCCCAGAAGGGCGAGGCCACGCGGACCGCCGCTTCGCGGTTGTCGAAGCCCCAGGCCGTGAAAGCCGAGCTCCAGGCGTGCGGCTGCAGGCGCCGGTACGAGTTGTAGCTGGGGCAGGTCAGCGCCACGAGGCCCGGTAGATGACGCAGGACGCCACCGATGAAGCGCCGCGCCGTGTCGCTGAGGCCACGCGGATCTTGTTGATCGTAGAGCAGGTTGCGCCGGCCCTCGCGGTCCCACAGGCTCAGGTGGATGTGGCTCCCGCTCCCGATGGCGTCGGGGAACGGTTTGGGCGCGAAGCTGGCCAGCAGGCCATGCTGCAAGGCGACGCCGCGCACGGTGTCGCGGAACTTGATCTGTGTATCGGCCGCGCGCACGGCGGGGGCGTGGCGGATGGAGATTTCTTGTTGGCCCGGTCCATACTCGTTGATAGCCTGTTCCGTCACGATGCCCTGACGGTCGAGGGCGGCGAGGATGTCGTGCATCACCGCGGCCGAGAGGTCGAGGCCGATCGAACTGTAGACCGGCGCGTGGTCGAAGGGGACATAGGCGCCGTCCTCCTCGCGCGCCAGGTAAAACTCGTTCTCGAAAGTCGCCTCGATCGTGAGGCCCAGCCCCTCCGTCCGCGCCACCATCTCCTTCAGGTAGGAACGCGGGCACGCGCCCCAGTTTTGGCGGTTGTGGTCGAGTTGGTCGCACAGCAGGCTGGCGCTGCTAGGCGTCCACGGCAGCACCGAGAACGACGCGGGGTCGGCGACCAAGCGGATCTCGCCCACTGGTTCCATCCCCTCGATCGGAATCAGTTGCTCCAGTAGATTGATCGCCATCTGCGCGCGAGTCAGGCCCAGGCCCTCACGGAGCTTTGTCGCCAAGTGCGCCACATGGATGGCTTTGCCGCGGGTCACGCCGCTGTGGTCGCAATAGAGGAAGCGCACGACGCGCACCCCCGCGTCCCGCGCCGCGGTCACGATCGCCTCATCGGTCATCGTCTACGCTCCTTTTCCCCAGCTATCGCCGCGCCTACCGCGTCTGTTCGACGCGCGTGAGGAAGTCGCCGAGCACCTGCATGAAGCGCTCCGGCTCCTCGGCGTGCGGCATGTGCGAGCTGTGCTCGAACAGGACCCACTCGGAGCCAGGGATGCCGCGGTGGACGGTCTCGGCGATGGCCGGCGTCGCCTCGTCGTAGCGGCCCGACATAACGAGCGTCGGCACATGGATCTCACCGAGGCGATCGGTGATATCCCAGTCCTTGAGCGTGCCGATGACGTGAAATTCGCTCGGCCCGTTCATGGTGTGGTACACCTCGGGATTAGCGTCGATGTTGGCGAAGGCGCGCGCGACGTACTCCGGCATGGGCTCGACGCGGCAGACGTGCCGCCGATAGAAGACATCCATGGCCGCGACGTACGCGGGGCTGTCCGTCGTTCCCGCCTGCTCGTGTGTCAGCAGTGTTTGCTGGACATCCGGCGGGAGTTCCGCGCGCAGCCGGTTGGCCTCGGCAACCCACTGGGTCATGCTGGCCGGCGAATCGGCGATCGTCAAGCTCACCAACCCGGCTGGCCCAGTCAAGGCGTATTCCATGCCCAGCATCCCGCCCCATGACTGCCCCAGGATGTGCACGCGATCCAATCCGAGCGCCGCGCGTACGGCGTTCACCTCCTCGACGTAGAGCCCGACCGTCCACAGCGACGGGTTGGACGGGGTAGCGGATTTACCGCAGCCGAGTTGATCGTAGAAGATGACGCGCCGCCCGGTTGCGGCCATCGCCTCCAGTGACTCCAGGTAGTCATGCGTCGCGCCGGGTCCGCCGTGCAGCGCCAGGAGCGGAAGCTTACCCGGCTCCTCGCGGTCGCCCACGATGCGGTACCACGTCTGGTAGCCATGGAATGGGATGCGTCCTTCCTGTGCGGGTCGTGTTTCGGTCATAGCTCCTGCCCCTCCTTGCATGCGCGGTCGTTCTCTGTTATACACAAGCATAACACCAGGCGCCGTGTTGTAGTCAAACAACAGATTGGCGACCGGCGTTTCTACTGGGACCGCCGCGGTCCCAGTGGATAACCGGCGTCCGCGGTAAATAATTCACGCAGTCTATAGTCCTGTTGACGGCTGTCCTGTTGACGGCTTGACGCGTCGCGGCTACGTCCGTATACTGCCGGGCAAACACAACCTGGGTATACATGTGACTGGCGCGGCGCCGCCGTATTCGCGGAAGGAACTTTATGAACGCCCGAGAACGCCTGCTGGAGGTTGATGGTTTGCGCACCGTCTTTCGCGGCGCGCGCGGCCCTGTCGCGGCCGTCAACGACGTCAGCTTCCACATCGACGCCGGCGAGACGGTGGGCGTGGTGGGTGAGTCGGGCTCCGGTAAGAGCGTGACCGCCCTCTCGCTGATGCGCCTCATCCCCGATCCGCCCGGCCGCATCGACAGCGGCGCGGTGCGCTTCAAAGGGCGGGACATCCTGTCCCTCGGGGCGCGTGACATGCGCGGCTTGCGGGGCAAAGACATCGCTATGATCTTCCAGGACCCCATGACCTCGCTCAACCCGATGGTCCGTGTGGAGCGCCAGATGACCGAGGGCATCCGCTTGCACCTGGGCCTGGGCAAGCGTGCGGCGCGTGACCGCGCCATCGACATGCTGCGCATGGTCGGCATCCCCGACGCCGAGCGCCGCTTGCGCGACTACCCGCACCAATTCAGCGGCGGAATGCGCCAGCGCGTGGTCATCGCCATCGCCCTCTCCTGCGACCCGGCGCTCGTGCTGGCCGACGAGCCGACGACCGCGCTGGACGTGACGATCCAGGCGCAGATCCTGGAGTTGATGCGGTCGCTGACACGCGAGCGCGATACCGCCGTGATGCTGATCACGCATGACCTCGGCGTTGTGGCCGGCATGTGCGAGCGTATCTTGGTCATGTACGGCGGCTCGATCGTCGAGGAGGCGTCGCGGCGCGACACCTTTTATAACCCCCGCCATCCCTACACAATCGGCTTGCTCCGCTCGGTGCCGCGCCTCGACCGCCCACGCGCCGAGCGGCTGCCTCAGATCGAGGGGCTGCCGCCCGACCTGTCGCGCCTGCCGGCGGGATGCGCCTTCCACCCACGCTGCCCCTTCGCGACCGATCTATGCCGGCAATCGACGCCGCGCTTACGTGAGGTCGGGGACGGACACCGCGTGGCCTGCCACTACGACATCGCGCGCGAGGAGGTGGCGTGATGGCCGTGGCCGCGCCGACGCTCCCTACCATTAGCCTGGATTATTCACCACGGAGACACGGAGGCACAGAGGGAGAGAAAAGGGGCACAGGCGCCTGCTCTGCCGTGGTGCGGAGGGGCGTCACGTCCGGGCACATCTCCGTGTCTCCGTGGTGCAAAAGGTGGTCATGACTATGCAGGCTAGGGAGCCGTTGCTCAGCGTCCGCGACCTGCGCACCCATTTCCCGACTGGACGGCGCGGCGTCTTCGGCGATGTCGCCTATGTCAAGGCCGTCGACGGCGTCTCGTTCGATGTCTATAAGGGTGAGACACTGGGCCTCGTCGGCGAATCGGGGTGCGGCAAGAGCACTACCGGCCGCACCGTGCTGCAGTTGACGCGCGCCACGGCCGGCCAGGTGCTCTTCGAGGGCCGTGATCTCTGCGCGCTCCCAGACCGCGAGATGCGGCGCATGCGCCGCCGCCTGCAAATCGTCTTTCAGGACCCCTACGCCTCGCTCAACAGCCGCATGCGCGTCGAAACGATCGTGGGCGACGCCCTGGCTATCCACGGGCTGGCGAAGGGGCGCGCGCGCGCCGCCCGCGTGCGCGAGTTGCTGCGGCGTGTCGGGCTCGATCCGGCCTACGCGCAACGCTATCCGCACGAGTTCTCGGGCGGGCAGCGCCAACGCATCGGCATCGCGCGCGCCCTCGCCGTGGGCCCCGAGTTCATCGTCTGCGACGAGCCGATCTCGGCGCTCGACGTGTCGATCCGCGCTCAGGTCATCAACCTACTCGAAGACCTACAGCAGGAATTCGGCCTGACGTACCTGTTCATCGCCCACGACCTCTCGGTCGTGCGGCACATCTGCGACCGTGTCGCCGTGATGTACCTGGGCAAATTCATGGAACTGGCCGCGAACAAGGACCTATACGACGGGCCGCTGCATCCCTACACCGTCTCGCTCATGTCGGCCGTCCCCGTGCCTGACCCCGATGTAGAGGACACGCGCAAGCGTATTATCCTGAGTGGGGACGTGCCGACGCCGGTCAATCCGCCGTCCGGCTGCGTGTTCCACACGCGCTGTCCCATCGCGCGCGAGCGCTGCGCCGCCGAGGTCCCGGCCTGGCGCGAGGACCGTCCGGGCCACTGGGTCGCCTGCCACTACGCTGGAGAGCCGATCGCCCGCGCGTAACACGTAACACGACAACAAGAGGAGGAGGCGCGTCATGGACCAACAGATCGCAACGCCGCTCGTCGGCGTCGACAGCGGCCACGAAGAGGTCGTGGAGCTCGACCGTGGCGTCTGGCGCCGTGCCTGGGACAGCTTGCGCCGCGACAAGCTGGCTTTGCTTGGGGCTGTGATCGTGCTCCTCTTCGTGATCGTGTCCGTCTTTGCCCCGGTCCTGGCCCCGCATGACCCGGCCGCCCAATTTCAGGACGGCCTGAGCCAGCTTGGCGCCCCGCTCCCGCCGGGCGGTAAGTTCCCGCTCGGGACGGATGACCTGGGCCGTGACCTACTCAGCCGGCTCATCTATGGCGCGCGGGTCTCGCTGATCATTGGGCTGCTGGCCAACGGGCTGGCCGTCGTGATTGGTGTCACTGTCGGCGCCGTCTCCGCCTATGCCGGCGGCATCGTGGGGACCGTCCTGATGCGCCTGACCGACATCACCATGGCCTTCCCCGTGCTGCTCTTCGCCATCGCGCTCATCGCCATCACCGGCCCCAGCCTGACCAACGTCGTCGTCGCCATCGCCATCCTGTACTGGACGACCACGGCGCGCGTCATCCACGGCATGGTGCTCTCGCTCAAGGAGCGCGAGTTCGTCGAGGCGGCGCGCGCGCTCGGCGCGACCGGGACGCGCATCCTGCTGCTCTACATCCTGCCGCATCTTGTCTCGGTGATCGTCGTCTACACCACGCTCGGTATCGCCACGACGGTCCTTGTCGAAGCGTCGTTGAGCTACGTAGGCATCAGCGTGCCGCTACCCACGCCGACGTGGGGCAATATGATCAACGAGGCGCAAAACTATTACCACTCCGACCCGTGGATGATGATCTTCCCCGGTCTGGCCATCCTCGTCACGGTCCTGGGCTTCAACCTGCTGGGCGACTGGCTGCGCGATACCCTTGATCCGATGCGGGCGAGTGGCGAGTGACGAGTGGCGAGTGACGAGTGATTAAGGAGTTACAAGTATGACGTAGTTGAGGCCATCGGTAATCAACGAACTCGCCACTCGTCACTCGTCACTCGCCACTAAACAAAAGGAGCAACAATGAATCATACTCGATGGCGTTCCCCTCTCGCGGCCGTCCTGGGCGCGGCTCTCGTCTGCGGCGTGACGCTACAGGCGGCGCCGGGGCTGGCGCCCGCGCACGTTCACGCGGCCGCCAGCAACACTCTCATCGTCGACTATATCAGCGACTTCTCGTCGCTCGACAGCGCCCGCTGCTATGATACGCAGTGCTACCCATTTATGCACGCGATGTACGACCAGCTTGTTGGCTATGATACGGCGCATGGGACGGGCCTGAGCCTGATCCCCGACGCCGCGACGGCCATGCCGACGATCAGCAATGGCGGTAAGACCTACACGTTCCAGCTGCGTCACGACGTGCATTTCTGGAATGGGCGTCTCGTCACGTCGGCCGACTGGGTCTACTCGTTCCAGCGCATCATCGACCCCAAATCGCAGGCCGGCGCCGCGGCCTTCTGGCAAGGTATCGTCGGCGCGACACAGTTCGCCGCCGGAAAGGCCAAGAGCGTCTCCGGCATCAAGGCCGTCGGCGAGTTTGGCTTGCGCATCGACCTGCTCAGCCCCGACAGCACCTTCCTCTATGTGCTGGCGATGCCGTTTGGCTCGGTTGTCGACAAGAACCAGATCGCCAAGTACGGCAAATCGTACGGCACGCAGCACCCGATGGGAACGGGACCCTACGAGTTCAGTCAATACAAGTTGGGCCAGAAGCTGCTGCTGACGCGTAATCCCCATTACTTCCTCGCCGGGACGGGCCACGTCGACGCTATCGAAGCCGACATCGGGGTGTCGAACGAAACGGCGTTCCTGCGCATCCAACGTGGCCAGGCCGACCTCGACGGTGACTTTCCCACGCCGATTCCGCCGGCTGAGTTCCTCAACGTGTTGAGTGATCCGACGTTGAGCAAGCGTGTCTCCAAGCAGGTACAGGTCGCGACGCAGTATATCGCCATGAACACGCAGATGAAGCCCTTCGACAACGTCCTGGTGCGGCGGGCCGTCAACTACGCCATCAACAAACCGCTGCTGGTGCGCCTCGTCAACGGGCGCGGCTCGGCGACCGATACTTTCCTACCGCCGCTGATGCCGGGCTATGGCAAGTACTCGCTGTATTCGTATAACCCGGCCAAGGCCCGCCAACTCCTGAAGCAGGCAGGCTACCCCAACGGCTTCAGCACGACATTCTACAGCGACAACACGTCCGACGATCCGCGCATCTCGCAGGCGATCGTTCCGATGCTGGGGGCGATCGGCATCAAGGCCCAACTCAAGGTGCTGCCCGGTCCACAATGGCAGGCTATCGTGCAGAGCAAGGGCAAGTCGCCGATCACCTGGACGGCGTGGTATCAGGACTTTCCCGACCCGAACGATTGGTACGAGCCGATCATGAGTTGCGCCTCGGCCGTTCCCGGTACGTTCAACATGTCGTTCTACTGCAATCCCAAGGTCGACGCGTTTGCCCACAAGCTCAAGATCATGACCGATCGCGCCGCCCGTCTGCGGCTCTACCCGCAGCTCGATAAGATGGTGATGGAGGACGCGCCGGTCGCGCCGGTCTTCAACTCCGTGTTCTACAGCCTGCCCTCCACGGCGATGAAGCGCTACTCGATCTCGGCCAGCCCCTGGACGCTCGTGTTTCAGGACTACGTGAAAGGATAAAGGACACCTGCGACCGCGGTCGCATGGCAAACCAACGCCGACTGCGGTCGGGGGAGCCTACGTTGCGCCCTCACCTGCACTGCAGTGCGGGTCGTCTGCCATGCGACCGCAGTCGCAGGCCATACCTATATTGTGCTACGCTACCTCATCAGACGTCTGCTCTGGATGGTGGTGGTGCTCCTCGGGGTCATCACCATCACCTTCGCCCTGACTTTTCTCATGCCAGGCGACCCCGCGCGCCGCATCGCGGGGAACGGCGCGTCGGCCGAGACGGTGCTCAGCATCCGCCATCAGCTTGGTCTCGACCAGCCGTTCTGGGCGCAGTACACGCGCTACCTGGGCAACGTGCTGCATGGCAACTTCGGCTACTCCTACGTGCAGAACGTCCCCGTGCTGCCCACTATCCTGGCGCGCTTCCCCGTCACGGCCCAACTGGCCGTCGGGGGGCTTATCGTGGAGCTGCTGATCGGCCTACCCACCGGCATCATCTCCGCCTACCGGCGCGGCTCGTGGCTCGACCGCACCGCCATGTTGTTCGCGCTCGGCGGCGTGTCCGCGCCGCCTTTCTGGCTTGGCCTGGTGCTGCTCTACTACCTGGCGTTTACGATCGCGCTCTTTCCTATCGGCGGCTACGGCGACCCGGCGTTCAAGTACATGATCCTGCCGTGTATCACCCTCGGCATCGGCGGGGCCGCTATCTATACGCGCACGTTTCGCTCCACGATCCTGGACGTGCTCGACCAGCCCTACATTCGCATGGCGCGCGCCAAAGGGCTCTCCGAGCGCTACATCCTATTCCGCCACGTCATCCCCAACGCCATCGCGCCGATCGTGACGCAGATCGGCATCGACCTGGGCTACTTCCTGGGTGGGGCCTTCATCATCGAGCAGGCCTACGCGCTGCCCGGCATCGGCAAGCAGGCCATCGACGCCATCGGCCAGCTCGATGTGCCCATCATTCTGGGCACGGTGCTCTTCGCGGCGCTGCTCATCGTCGTGTCCAACATCGTCGTCGACCTGAGCTATGCGCTGCTCGACCCGCGCATCCGTTACCGCTAGTCCGCAAGCACGTCGTGTACGTAAGCCCGCAAGCAAGTCATGTAAGTAGTTAGAAGAGGATATGGACCGAGACCTGCGCCCGACACCGCTGTATCGTGAGATTGAGGAGCATTTCCGCCGCGTCCTCGCCCCGGCCTTCGGGCGCATCTCCGACGCCGCCGACCCGGCGCCGTCACCCGACGGGCGCTATGTGGCCTTCACTGGCAGCCGCCTGGAGCGCCTGGAGGGTATGCCCACGACGCGCATCTGCCTCGCCGATGTCGATACGGGGACCTTCGACGAGATCACGGCCGGTCCCAACGACGACCGCTTTGCCCGCTGGTCGCCCGATGGGGCGCGGCTGGCGTTCCTCTCCGATCGCGTCGAGAAGGGACATCAGCAGCTCTACCTACTGGAGCGCGAGGGCCTCCGCGAGGCGATAAGCGCACCGACCGTCGATGGCACGATCGAGTACCTCGCCTGGTCGCCCGATGGCCGCTCAATTTTGCTCGGCGTGGCCGGGCCGGGCGCCGACGTGTCCGATGTGCAGGGGGCGACCACTACCCTGGACAACCCGCGGGACCTACCGGCGTGGATACCGCGGGTGGATAGTGGGGTGGCCGAGAACCAGTGGCGGCGCCTCTGGCGCTACGACGTGGGTACCAGTACCAGCCGTCTGGTCTCGCGCGAGGGGCTGAACGTCTGGGAGGCCGTGTGGGTTGGGCCGGAGCGCCTCGCCGCCATCGTGTCGCGTGAGCCGGGGGAGGGGGCGTGGTACGGCGCGTCGCTGGCCCTGATCGACGTCGCCGACGGCCACGAGGACGTCATATACGACAGCGCGCGGCAATTGGGTTTGCCGGTGGCGTCGCCGTCAGGGCAACGTCTCGCGGTCGTGCAGGCGTTGTGCAGCGACCGCACCCTCCTCGCCGGCGACATCCTGCTGTTCGAGCCTCCGGCGAGCGCGCCTCGCGCTATCGACACGGGCGGCGTGGACGTCACGCACCTGGCGTGGCGCGATGAGCAGCGCCTCTTTTTCGCCGGGCTGCGGGGCTTACGGTCGGTGTATGGGCAGTACGATGCCGCGACCGGGCGCGTCGCCGAGTTATGGGCGACGGGCGAAACCTCCGGGGAGAGCTATCCTCTGGCCGCGCCGTGTGGCGACGACGCGTTCGCGCTGGCGCTACACAGCTACGGCCGCTTTCCCGAGGTCGCGGTCGTACGCGACGGGACACCGCGCACCGTCGCACGGCTGGCAGGCGAGGGCGGCGATTATGTGATGGAGGGGGGCGGGACACTCGAGGAGGTATCCTGGACGGCGCCGGATGGTCTGGAGATCCAGGGCTTGCTCGTGAGGCCCAAGGGATCGGGGCCGCATCCGCTGGTTGTTCATGTGCACGGAGGACCGGTCTGGGCCTGGCGCAACGCGTGGTCGCTGTCCGATATGTCCACACCGCTGCTGGCGCGTCGCGGCTACGCCGTCCTGTACCCCAATCCGCGCGGGAGTGGCGGCCGCGGCCAAGCCTTCGCCGAGATGGTGTGCGGCGACATGGGCGGCGCCGACACCGACGATATCTTGGCGGGGATCGACGCCCTGGTGGCGCGCGGCGTGGTCGACACGGCCAGGGTCGGCGTCATGGGCGGCAGCTATGGCGGTTACATGTCGAGTTGGCTCATCACGCGCACCGACCGCTTCGCCGCTGCCATCCCCATGTCCCCGGCGACCGACCTGGTCAGCTCGCACTACACGAGCAATATCCCCGATTTCGACCACATCTTCTTGCGCGACGACCCGGCCGACCCGCGTGGCCGCTACATCACGCACAGCCCCATCATGCACGTCGGGCGCGTCCGGACGCCAGCCTTGCACATAACGGGCGCGCTCGACCGCTGCACGCCGCCCACCCAGGCCATCGAGTTCCATCGCGCGCTGCTGGGGCAGGGCGTGGCGTCGGAACTGGTGATCTACCCGCAAGAAGGGCATGGCGTGCGCCAGTTTCCCGCCGTCATCGATCAGTGCACGCGCATCGTCGCCTGGTTCGAGCGCTTTATGCCCGCGCAGCGTCTGTGAAAAGTCCTGGGAGTGAGATGAGTATAGAAATGAGTACAGAGAGGATCTACGCTATGTTTTCGCGGAAACCGCGACACTTCATGCTAGCGGCGGCCCTGGCCGCGGCCTTTGTTTGTGGCCTGTCGCCGCGTATCGCCCCGAACGCCGTGCAGGCGCGGGCGCTTAACGCCGCCAGCGGCACGCTCATCGTCGACTACACCAACGATTTCTCGACGCTGGATACGGGCAAGTGCTACGACGGGCAGTGCTACCCCTTCATGCGCGCGATGTACGACCGGTTGATCGACTACGATACGGCGCATGGCTCCGGCGCCAACCTGATCCCCGACGCCGCGACGGCCATGCCGGCGATTAGCAACGGCGGCTTGACCTACACCTTCGCGCTGCGCCACGATGTGCATTTCTGGAATGGGCGCCTGGTCACCTCCGCCGACTGGGTCTACTCGTTCGAGCGCATCATCAATCCCGCGACGCAGGCCGGCGCGGCCAGCTTCTGGATGAACATCGCCGGCGCCAAGGAATATGCCGCGCACAAGGCCACGCATGTCTCCGGCCTCGAAGCGCTAGGCGCCTGGGGGCTGCGCATCCGCCTGCTCTCGCCCGACGCCTCGTTCCTCAACGTACTGGCGATGCCGTTCGGCTCGGTCGTCGATAAGAACCAGATCGCCAAATACGGTAAAACCTACTCGACGCTCCACCCGATGGGCACGGGTCCATACATATTCCAGCAGTACCAGTTGGGCCATGTGCTCATCTTGACGCGCAACCCGCACTACTTCCGGTCCGGTGTCGGCCATGTCGCCAAGATCGAGGCCGATCTCGGGGTGGACACCAACACGGCGTTCCTGCGCATCCAGCGGGGTCAGGCCGACCTCGACGGTGATGAACCGTCGATTCCCGCGGCCGAGTTCTTGAGCGTGCGTCAGGACCCTACATGGAGCAAGCAATTGACGCGGCAGGTCCTGGTCGGTACCTGGTACATTAGCATGAACACGCAGATGAAGCCGTTCGACAACGCGCTGGTGCGGCGCGCCGTCAACTATGCCATCAACAAGCCGCTGCTCATACGCCTTGTGAACGGGCGCGCCACGGCGACGAGCGCCTTCCTCCCGCCGGCCATGCCGGGCCACGGCGCCTTCGATCTCTACCCCTATAACCCGGCCGAGGCGCGGCGGTTGATGGCGCAAGCGGGCTACGCCAAAGGCGTCGACACCACGTTCCTCACCGACAACATCTCCGACGACCCGCGCATCTCCCAGGCGATCATTCCTATGTTGGCGAACATCGGCATTAGGGCGCAGCTCAAGGAGGTCCCTAGCGCCACCTGGTCGGCCCTGGTGGGAACCCCACACAAGGTACCGATGGCCTGGTCGCAATACTACATGGACTTTCCGGATCCGAACGATTTCTTCGAGCCAGGTCTAAGTTGCGCTTCGGCCGTACCCGGCTCCTACAACGAGTCCTGGTACTGCGACCCGGCGGTCGATACCGTCGCGCACAAGCTTAAAGCCATGACCGACCGCGCCGCGCGCCTGCGCCTCTACCCAGGGCTCGACGTGATGATGATGCGCGACGCGCCGATCGTGCCGGTCATGAACCCGATCCACTACGACATTCACTCTCTCGCGCTGCACAACTACTACTACAACACCGTCTGGGAGCTCATTTTCGCCGACTACACCAAACAGTAGCCGCTCGACTTTTGGTACAAGCATGGCGTAAGGAGGAGATAGCAGGATGACAACTACTTGGTGGCGTGGCGCCGTTTTGTCGGCCGCGCTGATCACCGGCCTCGTCGCGGCGCCGCGGGGCCTGACGAGCGCCCGCGCGGCACGCTCCGTGGCCTCGGCGAGCGGCGCGACGTTGACGATCACCTTTCACGATGACTTCTCGCACCTCGACTCGGCGCTCTGTTACGATACAGAGTGCTACGCGGCGATGAAAGCGCTGTATGACCGCCTGGTCGACTACGACACCCATCATGGCTCGGGCGATACCATCATCCCCGACGCCGCGACGGCGCTGCCCGCTATCACCAACGGCGGCCGCACCTATACGTTCAAGCTACGCCAGGACGTGCGTTTCTGGAACGGCCGGCCGGTCACGTCCGCGGACTGGGTCTACAGCTTCGAGCGCATCATCAATCCGAAGACGAAGTCGGGCGGCCAGAGCTTCTGGCTCAACATCCAGGGGGCCAACGTCTACGCCAATGGCAAAGCGGCGCATGTGTCGGGCATCAAAACTCTGGGTACGTATGGCTTCAGCATCACGCTTGACCAGCCCGACGCCTCGTTCATGAATGTCCTGGCCATGCCGTTCGGCTCGGTGGTCGACCGCGCCACCATCGAGAAGTATGGCTCATCCTACGACGCCAAGCATCCCATGGGCACAGGTCCGTTCCAGTTCGTTTCGCATACGTTGGGCCAGCAGATCGTGTTCGCGCGCAACCCGCACTATTTCGGGCATGTCGTGGGGAACCTCGGCAAGATCGTTGTCAACATCGGGCCGACGCCCGAAGTGGCGCTGCTGCAGCTGGAGAGGGGCAGCGCGGATGTCCTGGGCGATGGCATCCCCCCGGCGGACTTCTTGCAGGTGACGGCCGATCCGACGTATAAGGCGGACGTCCTCAAGGCGCCGCAGGTCGCCGACTACTATATCGCCATGAACGAGAAGGTCAAGCCGTTCGATAACCTGCTGGTGCGCCAGGCCGTCAACATGGCCATCAATAAGCAGTTCATCCTACGGCTGATCAACGGGCGCGGCACGGTCGACAACAGCGTCTTGCCTCCGAACATGCCGGGCTATGGGCCGGTCAAGGGCTACGCCTACAACCCGACAGCGGCGAAAGCGCTCCTGTCCAAAGCCGGCTATCCCAGCGGGTTCAGCACCGTGCTCTACTCGGACAATATCGACCCCAACCCCAAAATCATCGCGGCTATCCAGCCGCAGTTGGCGCAAATCGGCATCAAGGCGACGCTGCGGGCGATCGATGGCAGCGCGCTACAGCAGTCGCAGTCCGATCCGCACAAGCTGCCCATGGTCTGGGCCGCGTGGTTCGAAGATTTCCCCGATCCGTCGGACTTCTACGGCCCCATCCTGAGTTGCGCCTCCGCGGTCCCCGGCACCTTCAATTGGTCCTGGACGTGCCAACCGAAGACCGACGCGTTCGCGCAGCAGCTGCGGGTCATGACGAATCAGAAGGAGCGTCTGTCGCAATATCATAGCCTCGACCAGATGGTGATGGACCATGCGCCGTGGGTCCCCGTCTACCATCCCATCTACTACACCATGCATGGGGCAGGCGTGCGGGGGATCTATTACCACGACGCCTGGGGCCTGGTCTACGCCGAGGCCACCAAATAGGCCACTACATAGGGGAGGGCGCCGCGTTCATGACGCACAAGGATGACCCGGGCGGCGGCGACGCGCGCGTAACGTCACGGCTCGATCCCACGCTGGTCGATCTGTTGCCGCTGGACGCGGCGGTGGATGCGACAGGATGTCTCACGCTGGGGGACGTCTCCGTGGCCGCGCTGGCGGCCCGTTTCGGGACGCCGCTGTACGTGTACGACGACGGGACGATACGGGCGGCCTGTCGCGCCTACCGCGACGTCTTCACAACAGAACAACTGGGCAACCGCGTCCACTACGCCTCCAAGGCCTATCTCGCCCCGTGGCTGTGCCGCCTGTTGGACGAGGAGGGCCTGGATCTCGATGTTGTGTCGGGCGGAGAGTGGTTTATCGCTCAGGCGGCCGGCTTTCCCGCCGCCCGAATGCGTCTACACGGCAACAACAAGGGGGACGCCGAACTGCGCCTGGCCCTGGACGCCGGGGCGGGCGGCATCGTGGTCGACAACCACGATGAATTGCGCCTGCTCGCGGCGATGGCGGAGACGGCGGGGCGGCGTGTCCCCGTCCTGTTGCGCCTGTCGCCCGGCGTGGAGGCGCACACCCATGAGTATCTGCAGACGGGATTGCTGGACAGCAAGTTTGGCCTGCCCATCGCGACGGGAGACGCCTCGCAGGCCCTCCAATGCGCCCTGGCGGCGGCGGCGCTCGACGTGCGCGGCTACCACATGCATGTCGGCACGAGCTTGACGACCCTCGAGGCGATCACCGAAGGGGTGCGCCGCGTGGTCCAGTTCGCCCAGGAGGCCCGCGCACAGACAGGGTACTGGCCGCGCGAGATCAGCGCCGGCGGCGGGTTGGGCATCGCGTCCCTGCGCGGCGAGCGCGCGCCCAGCGTCCGCACGTTGGGGGAGGCCATCGCGCGGGGCCTGGCCGACGCCGAGCCACGGCCCTCGGTCAGCGTCGAGCCGGGCCGCTCGGTCGTGGGGCGCGCCGGCGTGGCCCTCTACACCGTGGGGACGCGCAAGCGCATCGCGGGCGTGCGCGACTATGTCGCGGTCGACGGCGGCATGGCCGACAACATTCGCCCCGCCCTCTACCGGGCGGGGTACACGGCCCTCGCGGCGACGCGGATGAATGATCGCGCGGTGGCGCCGGTGACCGTGGCGGGGCGCTACTGCGAGTCGGGCGACATCCTCGTCCGCGACGCGCCCCTGCCGGCGCTGGAGCCGGGCGACCTCCTGGCGCTACCGGCTGCGGGGGCCTACTGCTTGCCGTTGAGCAGCCAGTACAACGGGGCGCTGCGCCCGGCGGTCGTGGTCGTCCGCGACGGGGCGGCGCGCCTGGTCCAGCGCCGCGGCGTCTTCGCCGACTTGCTCGCCTACGACGTCACGGACGAGGCGCCGCCGTTGTGACCCATGCGCGTCGTACTGACGCACATGGAGCGGGTCGGGTGCGCGCCACATTTTCGCGCTGACGTCGCGTATTCACTGGGCAGCGCAGCGAGCCGCCGCGGGCCCCGCGGCCTACCTGTGCGGCCACATGCTCCGGTGCGGCCAGGCGTTGTGCCTCCGATGGCGTGCCACGGGGACCGCGGCGGCTCGCTGCGCTGCCCAGTGGACACGTCGCCGGACGATAATTCACGCGCCCTGTGGAGCGGGTCGAGGTCGAGTAGCGGATCGGTGGGCTGGGGTATACTGGAGGGAAAAAGAGAGCGATTAGCCGCGACCAATGCATCGATGAACGGAGGACAGGAAACGAATGGCCGCACTCCGCGCCTATCCACCGAACCCCGTAGCGCCGTGGGCCGAGGTCGTGCCCGACGCGCCGTATCCCATGACCGTCGACGAGTTGCATGCCCTCCCGGACGATGGATGGACCTATGAACTGGTTAACGGGGTCTTGGTTCGTATGCCGTTAAGCAGTGGTGGAGCATCGAATGTCGGCTATCGTTTGGGTAGTCGACTAAACGTGTACGTCGAGGACAACGATCTGGGCCTCGTGACAGGTGAGCAGGGCGGCTACCGTCTGGACCCCGCTCATCCGCTTGATACAGAAGTCGCGCCCGACGTCGCCTTTGTGCGCGCTGGCCGTGCGCCGTCGCCCACGTTGCCTGAGTTCTACGGCCGGGCGTGGCTGCTTGCCCCCGATCTCGCCGTCGAAGTGGCGTCCGAGAACCAGTATGCGCCCGGCATGGGCGCCAAAGCACAGCTCTACCTACGCTTCGGCACGCGGCTGGTGTGGGTCATCTGGCCGCGCTACAGGCGCGTAGACGTGTGGCGTCCCGGCGACGAGACGCCGACCCCGCTCGGCATCGACGACGCGCTCGACGGTGAGGACGTGGTCCCTGGCTTCACCTATTCGATCGCACGCCTCTTCCCTTAACGGCCTATGATGGGCGCCGGCTTCGCCTGGGACCGACGCGCTCCATCGCCCTCTTCGACGTGTGTGTGCAGTCGTTATATGGATCAGACAATTAGTGCAGGTGGCGCCTTCACAGACGCGTGTAGGACGGATGGCGTCGCGGAAAGGGTGGCTTCCGATGCCGCGCTCAATTAGCGCCCTCGCCCTCGTTCCCCTTGCTCTCGTTCCCCTCGCTACGGCCCGTGCGGCATCCCACGACAGCGCGGGTACCATCATGCTCCGCTACCGCTTCGTGCCGGGGCAAACGCTCGCCTACCGCTTCGTCGCATCGGGGCGGGCCACGACAACGGGAGATCTGAGCATCCAAGACGGCTTTACGACGCCCTATCGCTCGATGGGGAGTGCGACCGTGCGTGAGCGTGTCCTGTCCGTCGACGCGCGGGGGCGCGCCACGGTGGCGGTCAGCGTGAGCATCCTGCATGCGACGGAGACGCGCGGCCGGACGACGACGACGAGCCCGACGACGACGACCGTGACCGTGTGGATCGCGCCGGATGGCAGCGCGAGCGGGACGATGAGCGGGGCCGTGAACGATGCCTTCTTCCTCCCGCTGGGGACGTTGCCGCCGGCCCCTCTTGCCCCAGGTGCACGGTGGACGACGCCCTCGCGCCTACTCAGGGTCATAACGCCGGTGTTGCCTGGCGTGCTCCCGCGCTCGCTGGCGGCGAACACGCTGCTGAGCGCGGGGCCGGCGCGGGGGACGCGCGGGACAATCCAGGCCATCATCGCCAGCGCCGCGCGGCCCACGTACGCGATGACCGTCCCGTTCTCCGGGCACGAAACGCTGCGCCTGCAGGGGACGGGGCAGGCCACAGGGCGCACCGTATTTGACGTTGCGTCCGGCCAACTCCTCTCCAGCACGGCCTCCTATACGATAGAATTGGATCAGCAACTGCGCGATCGGCACGGCGGGGCGCGGACGGCGCGGACGCGGATTGTCTGGGACATGTCCTCCCAGCACATCTAGTCAGTCCTTCGTGACTATAGATCTATGTGCGCAGCGTGAACGTGGGGCGGACGTCGCCGACCCGCAGGCGGCGATGGTTACGCACGACCGGATGCGCTAGCTCGCCAAACGCCTCGACCTCTGACGCCGTGAGGAGATCGAGTTGCCGCAGCGCTTCAATGGCGACGGCGTGCGACCACTCGTTGCGCCCGCTCTGCATCTTGATCGCCAGCCCGATGCCCGCGCCGCGCACGGCCACACAGAGCACGCCCTCGGCGCCGCTTTTGACCACCAGGCGGCCTCCGGCGCGCTCCATCAGGAGGGTGTCGGGACCGTTTGTGCCGTCGACGTACCAGGGATGCGCGGCCATGGCCTCGGCTAGGAGTTCCAGCGTGGGCGCGGCGGTAGGCGCGCTTTGCGGGTCAGCCAGGTGCGCGTAGGCCTGGGCCATTCCGCGCACGGGGAGGCCATGCACCGGCGCACTGCAGCCGTCGATGCCAATCACGATACGCTCGCGCGGAACGCCGCTCAACGCCGCGACGTTGGTCAGGATACCCTGCTGCACGGGATGGTCGATGGATAGGTAGTCGTCGAGCGGGGCGCCCAGCGCCCGCGCGGACGCCAGCATCCCGGCGTGCTTGCCCGAGCAGTTGTTGTGCAGCACAGTTGGCTCGCCGCCCGCCCGCCATAGCGCCGCCGCGGCCGGTTGGTACGCGGGCGCATGTACGCCGCACTGCAGGGCGTCCACGGGTACCCCGGCGCGTGCGAGCACTGTCTGCACGGCTTCGACGTGCCCCGGTTCGCCGTTGTGCGAGGCGCAACAGATGGCCAGCAGGGCGCCGGTTAGCTCGAAGCGCTCCGCCGCGCCCGACTGCACGACCATGGTCGCCTGCAATGGCTTGGCCGACGAGCGCAGGTAGCTCCAGGCGTCCGGGTCTCCGGCGCTGCCCAACAGCCGCCCTTGTGCGTCGACGACGGCGATGTGGCCGCCCTGGATGGTCTCGACCAAATCTCCACGCGTGCTGTGGAGTAGTTCAACGCTCATCATGATCCTTTCGGTGATTAGCAATCAGCGATCAGCGATCAGCTTTCAGCAGCTGGCGGTTAGAAGCTTTGCTCCAGTTCGTCAATTAGAGAGCCGAAGTAATTGGTGGCCTGGCGCAGGGTGTCGGCGCTACTCAAGTCTATTCCCGCGTCTTGTAGGAGGTCGATCGCCGGGCGCGTGTTCCCGCGCGTCAGCAGACGTAGCCAGCGGTCCACGGCCGGTTGACCTTCCTCGCGCATGGCCTTGACCGCCGCGTAGCCGCCGGCCAGCCCGGCGGCGTAGGTATACGGATACAGATTCATGTGACACTCCCAGGGCTGAACGCCTTGGGCTTCTCGGCTAGGCCGAGCTATGTCCGCTGTGTCCAAGCGAACTATCCGGCTCGCGCCGGAATACTTTGACGGGCCGTACATACACGACCTCCGTGGCCAGGGATTGCCCGATCCGCATCGCCTCATGGAGGCCGATGCACAGGATATTCGTACTGCCCACGACATCGCGTGGGGCGACTATCCCACAATTCCGGCAGCGATACACGCGCCGGCACTTGTGACGCGCCCCGCACCGGGGGCACGTCTGGCTACTGTAGCGCTCATCAACCTGTATGGCGCCGCTCGTCTTGTAGTCGAGTTGCCGCGCGATCTTGCCGTTGCTGGCCTGGCTGACCTGCTGCGCCCACACACCGTTCATCGTCTGCGCGGCTTCGTTGAACGGCGTGCCGACGTAGCACATCGCGCCGGGAAACGCGGCGACGACCTGATGCGTGGCTTTGTGGATCACGTCGTTCATGCGGCGCCGCGCTTTGGCGAGCATCTGCTTCTTGCGCCGTTGCACCCGTCGCCAGCGTCTTGATCCCTTGACCATCGTCGATTGTTTGCTCAGCGCCGACGCCAACCGCTTATTGCGCCACTGGACGGTGGCCTTGGCCTCGCGCCCGCTGATGAGCACGGCCTTTTTGCCGTCCGTGGCCGCGATCAATGTGTTCACGCCCAGGTCCACGCCCACCACCGTCCGCTGATGACGTGCTTCATCGAGGACTTCACATATCAGCAGGACATGGCCCAGGCACAGCCGCACCTCCATCAGCCGACCAGGCAGCGGTCGGTCGGCGGGCAACGGGATGCGTAACGTGCCGCTTTTGCCGTTGGGCAAGACCAGGCGATGGCCACGGATGCGGGCGTCCTGGTTGGTGTACACGACATCACGATAACGCGGGCGCTTCCAGGGATAGCGCGCTTCGTTGTGGCCGTTCTTCCTGAGTTGGCGCGTGGCGTCCACCGCCGCGATGAACTCCCCGATGATCTGCTGCGTCGCTTGCGCCGACAAGCCGGGATAGCGCCCCTTGGCCCACGTCTGGAAACGGGCCTTGGAGGGCCAGCGCCAGTTCATGCGCCGCAAGCGATGGTGGCGCGCCACGAGGTCGCTCCACAAGCGCGCCGCCTCCACGCGCGCCGCCGTATACGTCGCCCATTGCGACGGCCGCTGTGGCATCCACTTAACTTCTATCGCACGGTACGCCATATCTATAACATAGTCTATTCCGCGATAGAGGTCAAGCTAAAGCCGCTAAAGCGGGGGAAGCCCTCATACCCCAAGCCTAAAGCTCTTGGGCTCTACGGGCTATTGTTATAGCCACGCAACCGCGCCAATGTCACATTCTGCCGGATATGGATCCCCAGAGCCGTGGCCAGGGTTGCTTTGTGCTGATCCAGCCCTGCGGCCAGCGCGTCGCCCCGCACCGACATGGCCTGATTCTCAGCCGCGCCGCCATCCGCAGCGAGGTTGAAATACGCGTACATGCGCAGATGATGCAGCCGCACCGACAGCGTGTCGTGCGCCTGCAAACAGGCCAGCAAGGTCGCGCCGTCCACGCCGAGGCGGCCCTGGTAGGCAGCCAGCGCCTGTATGTCGTCGTCGACGCGCGCCACATCTTCGGCCCACTGCGCGGGTGAGGAATAGATATCTGTCAGGTCCCAGGTCTGATCGACGGGCGCCTCGGCCCGTGAAGGTCGCTCTCGCATAGTTTTCGCTCCTGTATATGCGCGTAGTACGCGGTGTCAGTCGAACAGCCCGCGCGTGAGGTAGATAATAGCGACGAAGCGCTTGTAGAGCGACAGCGTGTCGTCGTCTTCCATGACGACCGTGCGCGCTTCGGTTCGGGTGACGCCGGCGATCGCCAACGCCATCTCGGCCATATCGGCGCTCAGGAATTCGATCTCCACGCGCACCGGGCGGTCGATGGCTGGGTTGGCGCCTCGCGCGCTAGCGCCCAACGCTGTGACGGCGCGCGTGGCTCCCTCACCGATGAGACGCCGCGCCACCAGCGGGTGCAGGTTACGCGCGGCGAAGCGGCCCAATCCCTCTTTGACCGTGATACGCTCGGCGGTTGGCGCGAACCACGCCGCTTCATCGATGGTCACGCGGTCGCCGGTCACAAGCACGATCGGTACGGTGTAGTGCGCCGCGACGAGCGCGTTGAGCGCCGATTCGCCGGCGATATGCCCGTTGACACGGACCGCGTGGATGGCGTTGGGGCTGTAGGTGTGCGAGAGGATGGCCGCCGGGGCGCCGATCGAGCCGTGATAGCTGACGAAGAAAACGCCGTCGAACGAGTCATCGAGTCCTTCCATCATGTAGAGCGGCTTGTGACGGCCGCTGATGAGCGTCGCTTCTCCAGCCAGTTCGTCGGCGTGTAGATTGCGCATATTGTGGTGCGCGTCGTTGACGACAATCTCCGTGGCGCCGCCAGCGCGCGCGCCTTCGATGGCCGCGTTGACCTCGGCGGTGAGCAGCGCGCGCCCGTGCGCGTATTCGGGATTACCCTCGATGGCTTGCTCCCATGCGACGATGCCGCTCGTCCCCTCAAAATCGGTCGATAGGTAGATTTTCACGCGCTCTCCTTTTGCGGCCATTCGTTTTGTGATCACTCGTTGCCGAGTCCGGCAACCTGCCAGTATCGTGTCCACGCGGACAGTCCATCCCACAGACGGGAGGCGCGGAAGAATTCGTTGGGCGCGTGGAAGTCTTCGTCCGCAGTAGAGAACGAGAAGAAGACGGTGTCGATGTCTAGCGTGCGCTTGAAGATCTCGGCGACCGGCAGTGTCCCCCCAATGAACACGTCGAGAGGCTGCCGGTCGTACTGCTCGTGTAGGACCCGCCGCGCCACTTGCAGACCGGGATGCGCGCTGTCGATGCGGTAAGCCGGCGCGCTTCCTGGGTGGACCGTTACCTTGACCTCAACACCGGCGGGCGTATGGGCGTCGATGTGCCGCCGCAGGAGCGCCAGGATGTCGTCCGGCCGCTGGCCCGGCGTCAAGCGGCACGATATCTTGGCATGGGCGGATGCGGGGATGACCGTTTTGCTTCCCGGTCCCTGGTACCCGCCGCCGAGCCCGTTCACCTCCAGCGTGGGCCGCAGCCATTGGCGCTCTAGCGTCGTGTATCCCACTTCCCCAAAGAGAGCGGGTACACCGACCGACGCGCGGTAGGCCT
>JAABUZ0100003731.1_pt1 | contig 22010 bp, 22 predicted proteins | sample 5562091 | NCBI WGS metagenome assembly JAABUZ01 (sample SAMN12813069, study PRJNA571459) | rock metagenome | isolation source: Antarctica rocks | place: Antarctica: Victoria Land, Linnaeus Terrace sud | collected 2015-12-21
CGTCCCCAACGTCATCGCTCAACCCCCAACACCCACCCAGCCTCCCAAACGATCAAGAAGCTGAAGCGGCGCCACGCGGCGAAAGACACCAGCCATCTAGGACCTAGTCGAGGCGACATCCGTCCACGACGAGCCGAATGGGCGATGTACCCTCCTCCCGCACGTCGCTTCCACAGAATTCCTCAACTCATGGCCACTTCGCCTTGCCCAACGTCGTAGGCAAGCAGCATCAACGCAACCAGCGAGCGAAAGGATGAGCGTTACGTTCCTGCACCGCCGCGGATGACCTCAGCAGCCAAAAGTATTACGCGTTCGCCACGCTGCCGGCGGCGCCGCAAGGAACGTGGCAGCCGGTCCCGGGTCGCCGATCCGCCGCCGCCCGCCGCGTAGCAGGCGAGCCACAAACAACGTCGCAGCCGGGTTCCCGGCCGCCCTCGAGGAATGGACACCGTTCATGGACCACATCTGCTTCGCCCTTCCGGTGCAGTCGGGCAAGACGAGTGACGCGCGCGCCTTCATGACCGAGCTTGAGGGCGCCCGCAAGGCCGAGTACGCCGAGTCCGAGCGACGCATCGGCATCGCGAAGGAGTCGTGGTATCTGCAGCAGACGTCGAACGGTGACCTGCTCATCGCCTACATGGAGACACCGGACTTCGCCAAGGCGCTGGGGCTGTTCTCCCAATCCGGCGAGGACTTCGACGTGTGGTTTAAGCGCCGGCTTGCGGACGCAACCGGCGTCGACCTGAACACCCCACCGCCGGGGCCGCTCAGTGAACAGCTCTCGTCCTACGAGGCGTAGCCGTGCGTGCGCCCTACCGACCGCGGCCGCCGACCTCGGGAGCGTTCATTCGCGTCCTGCAGGCTGTTTGGGCCGCTGGGCACGACCCACTCGGCGCTGCCCGCCACCACGACATCGCTGCCCGTCCTCCTTCCGGGGCTATCAGTACGGGCCGGGTCAAGACGAAGACGAGACGTTGACGCCTGACCAGCACGCCTCGACTGCGTCCGGAGGACCCCCCGGCAACCGACAAAGATGACGCGAGGTTAACGCGATTGAGTCGGAGCGAGCGAGGCAGTCGCACTGCCCGCTGGCGTTCGCCGCGCTATGACCGATACACCGAAGCGGTCGAGATTCCGCTGCTGGCACTGTCCGTACTGCTGATTCCGGTGCTCGTACTTCCCGAGATCTCCAAGCTTGGAAGCGCCGAGCGCGGGGCTCGACGTCATCGACTATGGCGTATGGGCAGTGTTCATCGCCGACTACCTGACCCGACTCGGACTCGCGCGCAACCGCACGGCCTGGAGCACCTGAGCGAACGCCAGCACACCCGGCTGCAGGCCGGCTTGCTCGCCGGAGACCCGCACAGCGAGGTCGAGCTCGCCTGGTCCTGCTACCAGCAGCTGCGCGCAATCTACGCCGGAACCGCCAGCCTGCGCGAGCGACGTGCCCTGGCCGAGAAGGTCATCGCCAGCTTCCCGTCCTGCCCGATCCCCGAGGTCGCCCGGCTCGGCCCAACCCTGCGGGCCTGGCGCGCCCAGGTGCTGGCCTACTTCGCCACCGACGGGCTGAGCAACGGCGGCACCGAGGCCATCAACATGCTCATCGAGAAGGCCAGACGACTATCGGTTATCCGGCCCTGGCTACCGCAACTTCGACAACTACCGCTTGCGGATGCTGCTCGCCGCCAGCGGAACACGCACCAGACGATTCAAGATCACCTAAGCGTAACCACGCTCAGGTCCGACAGCCGCTTTGACGCGGCCAAGAAAGACCCCGTGTCGCCAAGTGCGTGGACGTCAGGACGGCCGAGGGTTGAGGTAGCCGCCGTCTCGCAGGTCGACGACGAGTTGCTCGGTGGCCAGAGTGAGCTTGATGGCATCGGCGGCCCAAACAGTCGAAGCAACCCGGCGCCCCCTCAGGGATGCCCCGCAGCCGCAGCCGGGCGTCGTGGTCAGCGTGCACCAGCTCGCCGCACGGTCGTTGCGCATCTCGACCCAGCCTCCGTTGCAGGCACTTCCCAGCACCCAGCGGTAGCCGGTTTCGTGCTGCTTTCACGCCGTCTTGAGCAGCGCGACGAGTTCTCGTTGTGGCTCCGGCGCCCCCTGCGCTAGTGCGCCCAGAGCGTTCGTGACCCGCCCATGTTGAACCCGTTCGTCTTAGAGGAAGACCGGCCGGACCCGGACGGCTGCCGACTCGACCTCGGACTCCGGGGGGTGGCTTCGCTCCCCATGGACCACACCACAGGCTGGCCCTCGGTCAGCGAGGCGATCAACTTGCCCGAGGTGCCAACGGTAGCCAGGTCCTCCCGACGAGCCAGCTCACGCGACAGCACCCGCTGGGCCCAGTCAAGGAACTCATCAAGGGTCAACCACCACATTGACGTCTGAGTTGCGGCCCGATCAGTCGCGTACCCATGCCGGCACAGTCCCACGAGCAGGTCCGTGCCACGGCACGACCACCGGCAGATGAAGGTCCCGCGGGTCGGCTCTTGTCGGCGCCCGCGGCTTCTTCCTTCGGGGTGCGGCGGCGGAGCGGGATGTTGCTGTGGGGTCTCGCCCAAGCGGCTCTTCGTCTCGGTTCCGCGCACGACACTCGGTGCGCCATCTGCCTGCTAGCAGCCCTGCCGCGGCCTGGGTTCTGCTGCCATGGCGTCGAGGGCGCCGGGGTGATGGCCGTCGCAGTGGAAGATCGCGGCGCAGAGGGCGTCGGCGGTCACCGTTGCGGCGTCGCTGCCGTCGAGCTCGTTGGTCAGCATCTGCCAGTAGGCGTGGCTGGTCACCGTGAACGCCAGCGCTACCGCGACCGGTTCACTGGTCGCGAGCAGCCCAGCGCGATGAGCAGCGTGCAGGACATCGGTAAGGACCTGGCGGCGCCAGGCGCGGATGGCGCGGATCTGTTCGGCGAGGGCGGGGAACTCGCGCAGGCCCAACAGCGCACTCAGTCGCGGGCCCATGTCGGTGTAGCGGGTGTAGTACGCGCCGACGAGGTGACGCAGCTGCTGGTCGGGATCGGCGTCGGGAACGGTGAGGGCTTCAACGGCGGCCCGTGACAGGGCCGCGTGCTGGACGAAGGCCGCCGTGAGCAGCGCGTCGCGGTTGGGGAAGTGGTTGTAGAGCGTGCGAAGGGCCAGGTCCGCCCGCGCCGCGACGGCTCGCAGCGTGATCGGGCCGCCGGGGGAAGCGACCAATTCGTCCAGAGCCGCCTCGACGATGCGCTGGCGCACAGCCACCGAGGCTGCCGCACGCTTGTCCATCGAGTACTGCCGGGGCACCCCCGACAGTCTAGCTCTTTACATGCGTGGGCGCGTGCATCACAATCCGGCTAGGGACGGGCACGGTGCTCGCCCCTTGGGCAGATCGCCCCTGGCGCCGCCGCGGTTCGACTGCTCTCGGCGGCACGCTGCTGCCTGATCCCGCATCTCGAGGAGCAGATCAGATGACGAGTGAGAGAGCGAGAAGCGTCTTGGACGCGCTCGTGGAGGCGGTACGCGAGGTCATCAAGACCGAGAAGGTGCAGTACACCGAGTTCCACGCTGCCGTCGGCTTCCTGAACCGAGTGGGGGCCAGCGGCGAAATTCCGCTCCTGCTCGCCGTCTTGTTGGAGGCCACCGTCGATGAGGTCACCCACGCCGCTCACGAGGGGTCCACCACCACCATTCAGGGCCCGTTCTACATTCCCGGCGCCCCGCTGCTCGACCCGCCCTACACCCTTCCGCAACGCTCCGACGAACTTGGGGAGACGCTCATCATGTCGGGCACCGTGAAGACGCCGGGCGGCGAGCCGCTCGCAAACGCAGAACTGGACATGTGATAGGCGACCGCGACGGTGCCCGGCCAGTACTCCAACGTCCACCCCGGCATCCCGGACTTCAACCTGCGCGGCCGGCTACGCACGGACGCATAGGGGTGCTTCGAGGTACGGACCGTCGTTCCCGCGCCCTACGAGATCCGCAAGACCGGGCCCACCGGCGAGCTGTTCGACCTCATCGGGCGCAGCGCCTGGAGACCGTCACACGTCCACTTCAAGGTCAGCCACCCCGGCTACCGGACCCTGACGACGCAGCTGTTCTTCACCGGCGGTGACTACCTGGACACCGACGCCGGCAATGCCGTCAAGCCCGATCTGATCATCCCCTTAGCCACCAGCCAGGACGGTGCGGACGGACCCGACTCCCAACCCACCCGCCGCGCGAACTACGACTTCGTGCTCGAGCCTCACGCAGGTTGAGTGGCGCGGGGCTGCCGCCCCCGCAAAGGACTGGTCGTAGAACGAATAGACCGACAGTGTGCTGATCTGGTGAACGACGTCAAAAGCAGGCGGGCGTACCGCTCCCCGATGCGCCAGGCCGCGGGCTCGCGCGGCCCGGGCGGCGGTGCTGGCGGCGGGGCAGGAGCTTTTCATCGAGCGCGTATTCGCCCTCACCTGCCATTGAGCAGATCGCCGAGCGCTCTGGCGTGTCCCGCCAGACCGTCTTCACCACCGCGGGAAACAAGACCGTCCTGCTCGCCGAGCTGCGCGATCGCGCCCTCGCAGGCGACGACGAGCCGGTGCCCGAGCGTGAAAGCGCCTGTGGTTCGTCGCGCTGCTCGCCGACCCCGGAACCGGCCGGGGTCCTGCGCCGGTACGCCCACGGGTCGCGCAGATCGCGCACCGCTACGCCCAGCTCGAGGAGGCGCTGCACCAGCCGGCTGGGGCGAACAAGGATCTCCGCGACCATTGGCAGGCCAACGAGACACGGCGCTACGCCGGCGCCACCTCGGTCGTGGACGACGTGCTTCGCAAAGGCGCCCTGCGACACGACCGGGACACGAGCTGCGACCTGTTATGGCTCCTAGCCGCCAGCCAGAACTACCGCCGCCACGTCCATGACCGCGGGTGGTCGCATGACCGGTACCCGGCAGTGGCTGACGACGACGATCTGCGAGCAGCTCCTACCGACGGAGCCGCGGCACGACCGGCTCACTGCTCGGCACGGCGACCGGTGAGGGCAGGTGCCGTTGCCGGACGTCCACGGAACTTGATCTTCGACCGGCAGCCTGCCGCTGGCTCTGCCAGATAACGCTGGAGAACCGCGCCACCTACCGCCTGAAAGTCAAAGCCTCGACCGTCCCAGCGGCTCGGGCTGCCGTAGCGAAACCGTTCGTCGGCGGCCTTCCTTCCCGCGCGGTGTGGCTTGCCCCACGGGCGGATGAAGCCGCGCGGATGGCGTCCGCGGCGGCGCACACCGTGGGCGGAGTGGATGAGGCCCTTCAGAGGCGCGGCACCAGGGTGGCAACCGGAATCACGCGGCCCGACTTCTGCTCGTACTTCGCGAAGAACGGGGCCTGAGCCAGCACCACGTCTTGCCACAGCCCGTCGCGCTCGACGCCGCCGGTGACTCGGCCGTCGACGGTCACACGCCCGCGGCCGATCTCGACCTCCGCTTGTCCGGCCGCCTGCAGATTGTGAATCCACTGGGGATCGTGCTTCATGCCGCCGGCGGACCCGGTGACCACGTAGCCCGATCCGTGCCTGAAATAGGCAAGGGGGACGGTGAAGGGCCTGCCCGTCTTGCGCCCGGCGACGGTCAGCAGCAGGACGTCGACGCCCTTGGCTGTCCCGCCGATGCGCCCGCCGCTTCGGCGGAAAAGCCACACGGCGGCCGTGTTGGCGGCTCGCATCGCTCGCTTCATAGCCTGGTTCACCGGATCCCCCTTCGGCCCGCGGTTCCCGCGCTGGGCGCTGTGCCCCACCTGACAGCGGCCCTGCGTCGGTAGCCGCGGCCGAAGACCCGGGTGCTGACCAGGTGCTGACCAGGCCGATCGGCGCGGGCAGGCCCTTCAAGACCTTGTGCCGGCGGACCCGGTCGAGGTTCTCCAGGAACCAGTTCAGGTACTCCGCCAGCACCCGGGTCGCGAACGGCGGCTTCGCCGACTTCTCGAACGCGTGCCACTGCGCCCCCGACAAGCTGGCCGAGACGCGCGGCATCAACTCGGTCTCCTCCCGGTCCAGGTGCGGCCACAGCACGGCGGCGAGCCGGTCGATCGCCGCCACCAGCTCAGCCCGGCTGCCCGCGTCCGGCGCGCGGCCGAACTGCTCCGCGGCACCGGTGAGCTGGTCGACCTGGGCCGCGATGGCCGCGTGGTCTTGGCTCATCACCTCCATAAGCGGGCCCAGGGCAGGGTTGTGAGTGCGGACCAGCGGCCAGAGCTTCTCGTCCTCGGTGTGGTGATGAGCATCCAAAAAGGCGACCATGAACCTGATGTGCTCGGCCAGGGCCTGCGCTTGGGTACCGGCCAGGACGCTGGGGGTGGCCAGTACGTCGCGGGCACGCGTGAAGTCACGGCGCAGAGCGTCGTGCATCACGCCCATCATGGCAGTGTCTGCAGGTCCGCTTGAGTCCTTCACGAGACACTCCGATCGACCCGTCGTTCCGCCGACGGGAGCCGTGACCGACATGCAATAAGGTCACCCGATAATCAGGCCACCTTAGGACCTTCTCTGTGGATGCGCAAGATCCCCCGGTGCAGACCGTCAACACGGTCGCCCTGCTCGGGCGGGCCTACAGCCTGCTGGGCTTCAAAATCGTCGACGGGGTGGTCGGTGCGGGGTTTCCGCAGAAGCCGTCGCACTCGGCGGTCTTCGGCCAGATCAGACCTGAGGGGTCACGCCTGTCCGAGCTGGCGCGCGGCGCCAACATCACTGCGCAGGCAATGGGCGAGCTCGTCGACGAGCTGGAGGCCATGCAGTACGTGGTACGCCGCCCAGACCCCACCGACCGCCGCGCCAAGCTCATCGTGCTCACGTCAAAGGGGCAGGCGTGCATAGCTGCCGGCATCGTGACCATCGAAGGCGTCGAGGGGCAGATCAACCAGATCCTCGGCGCAGATGGTCACCGACAGCTCCAGGACCTGCTCCAGAAACTGATCGACGCTGGCTGACCGTCCCCGGGCGCGCTCGCGGGCGGTATCAACAAGGATCGCTGTCAACGACTCGCCGCCCAACATGTCCGACAGCGCTGCCAGAACCGTGCCACCTACCGCTGCAAGCCACAGCCGACGAGAAACAGCAGGTGGCGGGTGCGAGTAGCAACGGCGCAGGATCGTGCGCTAAGCGCGGTCGTGGCCTGACTGACGGACGCTGCGTGATGTCGAGCCGGTGAGGCGCAGTCGACATGTCCGAGCCGGACGGTCCTGGACACGAGCGCCTGGGCCTAGGACGCTCGTCGTCCATCAGCACGCCAGCGGGTGATCGGAGGGATGCGATGTCCGGGTACGCGCTGGTCCTGTCAGACCAGGAGGTCGAGCGCTAACTCGGGGCCGACGGCGGCTTGGGTCCCCGGCAGCCCCGGCGAGGTCGCATACTGGTCGGCGTAGGAGAGCAGCCGGCGCAGCCGGCCGGCGACGGTGTCTTTGGTCATCGGCGGGTCGACAAAGGTGCCGAGCTCTTCCAGTGAGGCCTGCGGATGCTCCAGCCGCAGCCGTCCCGCCTCGAGCAGGTGCTCCGGTGCCTGGCCTGCCAGCAACTCCAGCGCCGCCTTCACCCGGGCGACCGCGGCGGCCGACGCGTACGCCGAGCGGCGCTGGTTCGCACTGTCGAAGTTCGCGATGGTGCTCGCCGTCGCCTGCCCCCCTCGGCGAAGCTGCCGCTGCTGCCAGGCCAGCACACCCTGGGCTGCTCCCAGCTGGTTCAGCAGGGCCTCGATCGCGTCGTTGTCGCGGACCATTACCCGCTGGGCGCCGCGTACCTGCCGGGACTTGGCCACCACACCGAGGCGGCGGGCGGCACCAACCAGCGCCAGCGCCGCCTCTGGACCCGGCGCGGCGACCTCCAGCGCGGACAAGCCGCGGGACTCGCTCAGCGAGCCCTGTGCCAGGAACGCACCCCGCCATGCGGCGGCAGCATCACAGCTGCCCCCGGTGACAACCTCCGGTGGCAGTCCCCGCACCGGTCTGCCGGCCCGGTCGATCAGACCGGTGCAGCGGGCAAGCACCGCACCGTCGCGCTCCACCCACACCAGATACCGGGGACCGGCGCGTAGACCGACGCCCGGCAGCATCCGGACCCGGGCGGGCTGGCCGTAGAGCTCGCCGATCTCCCGTCGCAGCCGGCGGGCGGCAAGTCCGCTGTCAAGCTCGGCCTCTATGACCACCCGGCCGTCGGCCAGCTGCAAGCCGTCGGCGAAGCGCAGCAGGGCGGAAAGCTCCGCCCGGCGGCAGCACGCCCGGCCCGCGGGCAGCCCGCTCAGCTCGTCCTTGACGCCGGCGGTAGTAGCAGCCATCGACACCCAGCTCCTCCCGCGCTAGCCAGACAGGACACTACGGAGTGCTGCCCCCTCCACACCTTGGGCAACGGGTTGACGACCGCGACCCCCGCCGCGCCGAGCGTGCCGAACTCGAGAAGGCGCGCCGATCGCGGCGTTGCTGCGTAGCGGGCTTTTTAAGATGCACCGGTGGACCACCGGCAGGCCCCCGGGCCTAGGTCTGCTCAGGAAGGCCACTCCGCTGCTGCGGGGGGCAGCGGGAGGTCTGCCGGCAAACCCAGACGGCAGGCGATGCCCGCCGGGCGATTGCGCTCGCTAGCGCCGAAGTTCAGGGTGGCCGCTTCAAGGAAGGCCGCCTCATGGGCCAGCACGACAGGTCCCGCGGGCCAGCTTGTGCCAGACTGTCATCATCTGCTGATGGTGCAACGCACCGCAGGAGGCGAGAGCCTGTCGCACATATGACAACCGTTTGACTACTGGTGTCAAACGGATGCGGCCTCACCTTCGCCGGCGCTGCTCTCCTGGGCCTGGCCCAGCCGCGGACGCGACCGGCCGAGCAGGTCCAGCGCAGATCAGGACCCTCACGGTGGGGGAGTGGCGGGCCTGGTCTGCGCGGTTGACATCGACCGAGGCGACGTACAAGCCGAGCTTGCCGGCGGCTCTGCTTGGACCGGTCGACCTCGAACTCAACTACGACGAAGAGCGCGGACGTCGGATCGTCATCCTGGCAAGTCTCGAAGTCCCCGTGACGCAAGGCGCGGCATCCCGGCTAGCCGCCGCGCGAGTAGCGACCAGCCCGGCAACAGGTACACACAGGCGGCGGGCATCGCAGGCTGTCGTTAGTGTGCTGCCCAACCGTTGATCGTCGGGTGTTCGCCCGCAGATGAGGAGCAACCGTGTCCCTGGCCTCACCCGCCCTTGTCGCTTCCCGGCGCCGGTTGGTTCTGGGGGACCTGCTGCCCGGGGCCCGGGTCCGCGACGCCGCCCTGGTGCTCGGCGCCGCCGGGTTCGTCGGGATCAGCGCGCAGGTCGCGGTGTCGCTGCCGTTCACCCCGGTGCCGCTGACGATGCAACCGTTCGCGGTGCTGCTCGCCGGCGCCACCCTGGGGCTGCGCCGCGGCGCGGCGGGGATGGTGCTCTACGTGCTGGCCGGGATCGCCTGGCTGCCGTGGTTCGCCCAGCACCACGGCGGCACCGCGGTCGTGCACGCCGCGTCGTTCGGCTACCTGCTGGCCTACCCCTTCGTCGCAGCCCTGGTCGGCGCGCTCGCTGCCCGCGGCGGTGACCGGACCGTGCTGCGCACCACCGCCACCATGGCGCTGGGCTCGCTGGTGATCTACGCGTTCGGGTTGCCGTGGCTGATGGCGACCCTGCACGTCGGACTCGCCCGCGGGCTCGCCCTGGGGGTGACCCCGTTCCTGGCCGGTGACGCGGTCAAAGTCGCGCTGGCAGCCGGGCTGCTGCCCACCACCTGGCGGCTGACCGAGCGCCGCTGACCCTGGCGGGCGTCGCGGCTCAGCCGCCGCCGGCAGCAGCTTCCTGGTCGCCGGACCAGGTAGCCGGCTGGACGAGGACACTGTCGCCGACGCGCAGAGCGCCGCCGGTGATCACACTGGCTCGCAGCCCTCCTCGTCCGCGCAGTGCGGCTTTGGCCGGCTGGCCGGTCGCCCGGTCCAAGTAGCGGCACGGCTCGCACGGCCGGTTTCCATGCAGCACCACCTCGCCGATGTGAAAGTGCCGGCCGACCAGAGCCTGCAGGTCGACCCCGCACGTCTCCACGTTGCGCCGTGCCACGCCGCCCTGCAGGTGCACCCCGTGTTCGGCACCGGCAGCGTCCAGCGCCTCGCTGGCGATGAGGGTGACGTCGTCGTACAACCGCCTGTCGTAGCACCACTCGCCGGTACCGGTCTGGTAGCGGTCGCCCGTCAGCCCCTGGCCGGCTACCGCCACAGCCGACTGCACCGACCGCATCGGCAGGCCGGCGGCATCGCCGAGGTACACCCCCATGACCCGACCCACCCCGGAGACGCTAGCCGCTCCCATCGACGGCCAGCGGCCGGTGCGGGTTCGTCGGATCAGCCGATCATGGGATACTCCCGCCCACCCAGGTCCAGCTCGCCCAGCTCGTCGGAGCCTCCCGCGCGCGGGTCAACAAAGCCCGATCCGACTTCGCCTCCCGCGGCTGGCTTCGCCAGGAACACCCCTCGGTGGTGCTCACCAACCTTCCCCGGCTGCGCCAGTAGGCCCAGGCAAGAGCCAACCCCTGAGCTTCGCGAGGCCCGTGCCCAGCCCTCGGATGCGCAGGCCGACCCCTGTATCCCTAGCCCATTATCGGGCCACGGCATCACACGGGATAATGCACGGAATCCCGGGTGCTGGCACGGCTACATGAGGTGGCCGTTCCTGCCGCTGCAGGCATATCCCTGCGGGTTCTTGTGTGCGTTGAGCCGTATGCCGGGGTGTCGGCGGCGGAACGTCTTGTGACACAGCGGGCACTGAACGGTGTAGCGCGCGTCCGCCTTCGGTCGGGAGCTGGCGGTGGTGCGCCGAAAGCTGCTACGCGTCAATGGCAGAGCGGGCGTTGGTCCGGTGGCGGCGAACTCCACGGCGAAGCGCGGTCGAAACGGCCGGGTCGTGATCGAGACGGACTGGATGCGGTCGACCCGGTAGGTCCTCGGCTCTCGGGTGCCGGCTTTAACCGCGCCGAGGAGCAGGTTGCCGTCCTGGGTGCGTCGAAGGGAGTAGGGCTCGATCAACCGTCGGGTGCCGTTGTAGCCGAGATCGACGTGGAGCCGGTTCGCGGCGGCGAAGCGGATCGACTCAAGCGGGACGCCTCTGCCCCAGGTGGTGATAGTCGGTGGGGGAGACCAGCTCCTTTCGATGTCGCGCCCGACGGGAGTCGCTGGCAGCGGAGCGGTCTGTTGGCCGTCGAGCCAGTCGAACAGTCCGGGTAGCTCGGACCAGAAGCTCTCTGCCGGAGGCAGCACGGGAAGCTGGTGAGCGAGCATGTGCTCCCAGTCGGCGAACAACGCCGTCGACAGCCCACCGTCGTTCAGGCTCGAAGCCGACGGGAAAGCAACGCCCTTAGCGGCACACTTCTGCTCGAGTGCCGCCCGGATGAGCTGCGGCCGGGGGTGCAGGTCACGGTGCCGGTAGAGGTTGACGATGTCGTAGAGGTCGCGGGGCCGTGAGCGTTGTGCCATCGCGCGGATCTTCTCGGCGAACAGCTCGTCGAACGAGTAGCAGCGCACGGTGGCCGGCGGGGGGAGCTCATCGCTGTAGGGGTGGGTGACGGTGCGCAGCACGGGTGGGCGCACGACCTTCTCATCGGAGGTGAGGTCGAGCTTGACCCTCGCTGGTTGAGGCGCGCCGAGCGGTCCGCGATAGTAGACCGATCCCTCGGTCGACAGGCCACCGGGGCGCGCCCGCAGTCGGGGCACCGTGACCGAGAAGTCGATGCCGGACTCCTCGCCGACCCGGCGAAGGACATCGGGCAGGACTGTTTGCACCTGCTCGGGTGTGACCGGACCGCCGGGCAGGCCGGTGAAGTCGAGGTCCTCGGAGAAGCGGTAGGTCTCGAAGTAGCACTTCTTCAGGCAGGTGCCGCCCTTGAAGACCCAGCCGTCTTGCAGCCGCGGGTCTGACCCGATGCCCCACAGCAGCCAGCCCAGGACGTAGTCCTTCTCGATGACCGCGTGGCTCAGCTGCCACTCGGCGACCCGGGCGACGATCTCTGCGTGCCTGATCAAGGATCTACCTGGACCGGCGCATTGACTCGCAGTCCCCAGCTCCGGTCAACGCTGCCGCCGGCGGGATGCCCGGGGTCGAGCAGGGTCACCCCGCTGCTGATGTTCTCGTGGCAGGCGCTGATCAGAGCTATTTGGTCGGGGGCGATGATCTGGGTCAGGTAGCCGAGTCGCTTGAAGACCGACCGGTTGCCGGCCCGGAGCGTGTAGTCGAGGAGGGCCTCGTCGTCGTGCAGCGGCTCACGCAGGTACTCGGTCAGGACAGCGGCGGTGTGTGCGATGCCGCCACCGAGGGCGGGGGTATCGAGGATGTCGACAAGGGTCTTGGAAGGATCTGAGACCTGCACACGCACCTGACCACGCCAGACCGGACGGGTGCCGAACAGGTGGTTTGGCTGGATAGCCCGGACCAGGTAGGAGAAGTCCTGGATGGTCGGGTGCCTGTCACGAACCCGACGGCCGCAAAGGACGACGACTTCGCGGAAGATCTGCTCGGTCAGTCCCCAGTGTTCACAAGCACTCCAGCCGCCGATGTAGCACGGGTCGAAGGTCTTCGCGGCAATGACCCAGGCGTCCTCTCGCCATTGGCCTTGGACATGGGCTTCCAGCGGAACCGCAACATAGAGACCGCGGCGGACCCGCTCGAGCCATCCCCGTTGGGCGAGGTAAGCGAGCAGCTGGTGTGCGCGCGGTGTGTCGACACCGGTCGCCTCCGCGGCCTCTGCGACCGTGAAGGCCGTCGGGAAGCGCTGGTGCAGTGTCTGCAGCAGAGGCAGGGTGCCTCGGGAAATACCTCCCCCCTGGGGGGAGTGTTGCTGCATCACCCGAACCTAGCACCACATTCTAGGTTCTGGTTGTTGAGTATTTCAGCGTCAGCCTGGCTCGAGCGAGATGCGGCTCGCCCGCACCACCACATCGCGTTGTGGATGTCACGCACCGAACTACTTTCGCGCTGGGGGAGTGGGTGGCCCAAGCCGGCTGATGCGGGTCTGCAGCTGGTGCAGGATCAGCGCGACTCGGTGCTCGCGTTGGCGAGTGCCGCCCTCGCGAGCAGGTCCTGTGCTCGACTTCACCCAGGTTCATGTGCGCGTGGGGGAGCGGTCCACTGGGGGGTCAGACTATGCCGACCTTGAGGGCATCGAATGGATGAACGACCACCGCACCGTCAGCATCATCGAGGCAGAGACGCCGATGCCGCCGGCGGCGAGTGCAAGGTCGAGAGTCCGTCCGTCTCGTGCACCGGGCTGTGGGCCGAGGATGCGTGCGCGGGCAGGAGGGCGGATGGAGCAACATTCTCGACAGCGTTGAGCGCGAGCTGGACGTGACGCCAGCGGCTAGCAGCAGGGCTCGCGCAGCAGCAGCCCGATCACTTGGCGGGCGGTGGCAGGATCGGGGTTCATCGCCGGGTCGCCGCCGTGGTAGAACCAGCGCTCGCTGAGGGCCACGATGCCGTCGGCGAGCAGTTGCGGGTCGGCCGGAGGACGGTAGCCGCTGGTCGCGTCGCGCTCGATGATGTCGCGGACCGCGGCCACAAGCCGTGGGTGCACTCCTCCGTTGGGTGCGGTGGCCAGACGTTCCCCGCTGTTGCCTTCGTTGGCGATGAACGCATGGAGGGCCACGTTGCTGGCGAGCAGGTCTAGGAAGTCGCCGGCCATCCGCTCTAAGCGGTCGACCCCCTGTCCTTTCGCCTGCTCGTCGCAGTAGCGTAGGAGGTGCTCGAGCTCGGCCCACGCGACGTCGGCGAGAAGCCGGTCGCGATCCCCGGTCCAGCGGTACAGGGTGGGACGGGAGATGCCGACGTGCGCCGCGAGGGCGGCCATGTCAAGCCGCTTGCCCGAGTGGATCACCGCCCGGGCCTGCTCGAAGACCGCAGCCGGAGTGGGCCGCACCTTTACGGTGTCAGCGCCCGCCATCGCCTCGGCGAAGGCGCGCGTGGGCGCAGCAAATTGATCGGATGCCGCCATGCCCCTAACGATAATGGGCAAGCTTTTCGCGGTTTACATTTGTGCCGTTGTTCCACCAACGTTACACTCGGCGAGTTCGTAACGTGTGTGACAGGGAGCAGGGGGCGTTCATGTCGCGTAGATCCAGACGTTTCATGATCGGCGGGCTGGCGGGTGCCGCGGCGGTTGGCGCGGCCGTGATCGGCCTGGTGGTCAGCGACCCGAGCGCCGGGTCGAAGTCCCTGCCCACCTCGTCAGTCCTTACGGACGCCAAGCCGGCCAAGGCGCCGGCCGGCCTCCAGTTCTACGTTCCGCCGAACAGGCTCATCGGTAAGCACGGCGATCTCATCTGGTCGCGCCCACTGAGCGGCTCGGTGGCGCTCACCGGTGCGGCGAGGAATTACCTGCTCCTGTACCGGTCGACCTCAATCACCGGTAAGGCCATCGCTGTCTCTGGCACGCTGTCGATCCCCCAGGGCAACGCGCCCAAGGGTGGTTGGCCCGTGATCAGCTGGGCGCACGGCACCACCGGCGTCGCCGACCTCTGCGCGCCGTCGCGGACCGCGGTCAGCTACCCGCAGCTGAACGCCTGGCTGAAAGCCGGTTACGCCATCGCCGGGACCGACTACGAAGGCCTGGGCACGCAGGGCCCGGCCCCTTACCTGATCGGTGAGTCCGAGGGCCGGAGCGTGGTCGACATCGTCTTGGCGTCCCGGCAGCTCGTGCCGTCGCTGAGCGAGGATTGGGTGGCCTCCGGCCACTCGCAGGGCGGTCAGGCGGCTCTGTTCGCCGCGGCGCTCGGCCCGAGGTGGGCGCCGAACCTGAAGCTCATGGGCGTCGACGCCTTCGCACCGGTCTCGCACGCCAAGACCATGGTCGATCTGGCCAGCCGCGTGACCACCCCTGGTGGCGGCCTGTCGGCCCTCGGCGCGCTCATTGTCAGCGGCGCAGCCGCGGCGTCGCCGTCGACGATCAAGCCGGCCGACCTGCTCACCCCGAGGGCGTTCAAGCTCTTCCCGCAGACCGAGACCAAGTGCGTCGCCCAGCTGAGCGCGAGCACCTCGTGGGGTGGGCTGCCGCTGGACGACATCATCAGTCCGACATACGACCGCGCGCCGCTCAACGCGGTACTGACAGCCAACGAGCCCAGCAACTTGCACATTACGGTGCCGACGCTCATCCAGCAGGGGACGGCGGACACCCAGGTGTTCAAGTCCTTCACCGACCTGCTGGTCTCGTCGCTGAAGGCCGACGGCGCCAAGGTCGACTACAAGACGTATCAGGGCGTCGGGCACTCCGGCGTGGTGGTGTCCGGTCAGGCCGACGCGACGGCCTGGCTGAAGACAGTTCTGAAGTAGCGGGCGCTCCAAGCGCCGACGAGACTGGCTTGGCCAAGGGCGGTCGGTGAGGGCGAGCGCCCCCAGTCGCTCGCCCTCACCGAGGCCGTGCCGCAGCACGAGCTCGGCGCCGAACGACCAGCCAAGCAGCCAGGCGCGGGCAGTGTCATGCCGCAGCTGAGGCCGAGGCCTCGATGAGGTCGAGCCGCTCGTCGTCGCCGCCGCCAACGCCCGATCGACTTCGCCTCCGCGTGGAGCGCTTCCCAGCGCGTCGTCGGTGACCTCCGCCGCTGTCAAGGTGGGCGGTGGCCAAGCATGCGCGCCGGTGCTCCCGCCGACTGTTCCGCCGTGCTCACAAACCGTCGCCAGGCTGCGCCAAGCCGCGAGCGAGCCCAAGCTGACCTGAGGCGGCACGGACCGAGGCACAACAGGTCCGAAGACCCTTCTCAGCCCCTCTCGGACACGCATGCGCTTAAGGCGCGCCTGTCGCTGGAGCCGCGACGCGCCTGTGCTGAACGACGGCCGGCCAGCGGACAACACGAGACGATCCTCCTACCCGGAGATCATCGGATCAAGGGTCAGACATGCAGGAGACGCTCGTCTGCCGGCCCCTCCCTGGTCGTCGGGCCGGGTGTGACTACTTGTTTGCGGTGGGACCAGAGCGCTCGATGGGGTCGCTCCGCTGACGCGGTTACTGCACGGCTGACCGTGACCGTCGCGCACTACACCTGTCTATGGTCCCGTTCGAGATCCGGGCAGCGGGGTCGTCGACAGCCCGCAAGGTACGGAGAAGGACGACGGGCGTCAGCGACCCCCGCTATTCCTACTGATGAAGAGACCACGCGCTGGCGCCCGCGAGCTGAAACCTCTGTCCGGCCTACACCGAAACCACCTGCAGTCCAGCCAAGGGCGGTGCTGGGACTACTAGGAGGCCGCTTGCCGCTACGTCGCTACCGGTAATTCCTCGCTCGTCAGCGTCGGGACGCTGCCAGATGCTGACGGCGGCGGCGCCAGTGGGTCCGAAGAGGGAGACGCCAGTCGCTCTCGGCCGCAGGTCGTGCCGTAGGTGGTGGAATAGCCCGTCTAGGTTCGCGTCCGACAGCCGTCCGGCCCACTGTTGGGGGATATCGAAGGGGACGATTGTGTCGAGCTCTTTCGTCACTCCGAACTGCCTCGCCCGAAGGTCTGTCATGTCCGCCAACTGCCGCGGAGACGCCACACGGACCCGACGAAGAGACCGTTCGTCGACATCAGCTTTGCACACCGGCTGCTTGCGGAAGACTTCCAGGATTGCCGCGGTAGCATCTGTCCCAAAGTAGCAGGTGCCCCCAGAGCGAGGCGGTGTGAGGTCAAATCTGCCGCTGCCGTCGCTGCTAAACCACCAGGTTCCGTTGGCCTTTCGACAGACACGCCACAGCGAAAACCGATCGTCCCAACACTTGACGGGGAAGGTGTACAGGTCATCAGGGTTCTCAGGCGGTTCGAGCAACGAGACCTCGCTCACTGAGTGAATCTCCTTGCGGCCTCGCGGGCAGTAGCCATTGCCAGATCAACTTGCCTATCCCTTAGCATGTCTATTACGCTCTGGCCCCACTCTTCCTGTTTGTGGTAGAACCATGCGGCCAACGTCCAGCTCGTGACCGCATAACGGTCAAACACTTGCAGCACGTCTGAGAAGCCTGGTAGCCGAGCGCCATCTTGCAACTGGTACTCCGGATACACCAGGACACCGTCGCTGGTCTCCAACTCCAATAGACGACCGTCTTCGACGCTCCGGTCCACCTCTCCGGGGGTCAAACTGAGGCGACTAATGAGGGCCTGTCGTGTCAGAACCGGGCCGACGAACTGACTCCAAGGTGACGGCTCCGGTAGCGCCTGAAGGACCAACGACCTTCCGAGCTCAGAGGCGACCCACTCCTCAAACAAGTTGCGGCCGACTCGCCGGTACTCATCGGCGCGCTCCTGCAAAGCACCTACAACCGCTGTCACGACCTCTTGTATAAAGGGCGAGGTATCCGCCGCTAGCCACGGGCTCGGCCCCTCGCTGCGTAGTCCAAGCGGACCGAGGAAGGAGCCGACGTCGTGCACCACCTCGGCCTTAGCAGCGGGAGAGAGTAGTAGTCCTCGGGAGGTCACATCATCGTTGTTAGAGAAGGCGACACGCCAAGGCCAAATACCAGAGGCATGGCCGCGCAGCAGGGGAATCGCCCTAGGGTCTAGGCCAGTGACTGCCACCAGGAGGACCGTCTCCCCGCTTGCGGTCTCAATCATCGCAATACGTTCTCGAAGGGGATCACCGTCGACATCGTCGACCACTGGCGCCACCTCACAGCCTCCGACGATCAGGGAGGGCACTCTACTGCTTACTGCCGTGGCGGTGGCTGGGGGGCACCCTTGGAATGAGCGATCTGCCTCGAGGCAGGCGAAGAAGGGGGCGGGGTCGCTACCCCGCGGCCACGACTGCCTGAACCTGGTGAGCGGAAGGCGGACGTTCAGCGAGGAGCTGGAGTGCAGTGCAGTGCAGTGCCGTGCTTCCGGAGAAGGGCACTAGCCGTTTTGGGCCGATCTAGCGGGTAGAATTCAACAGTCGTGAAGGAGGGGCAGTGCCAGATCAGCGTCCGGCCTATCATCCGGATCGCATCGAAAGAGGCGGTCAGGTATACGCCAACAATGCGGTCCCACCGCCCGTGCAGCAGTCGGTTCCGACCCCGCCGCCGCCTCCGCCGCGGACAGAGTCGGGCACGTGACGCGCCAGCCGGCACCTCGGCCCTTGCGGTCCCTCACCGGCGGCGGGCAGGTGCGCGCCCCGCACGCGGCGACGCCGCCTCGGCAGCAGAAGAAGCCGGCTCCGCCGCCGCCAGCCGCGAAGGCGGATCAGTCACCCCCGAAGCGCTGACCGGTGCCGACCACTTTGGTCGGGCTGGTTCTGTTCGTTGTTCTGCTCGCGCCTGGCTTGACTTTCGTCGTCCGCCGTGCGGTTACGCAACCGGTGCAGAAGCTGTCCGTGCTCCGCGAGACCGCGGGGCTCGCACTTCGGTCCCTCGTCTGCGACGCGCTTACGCTTCTTCTCTTTGGCGCAGTTCGGGCGGCAGCACCCACCCACACGCCGGACGCCGGAGCTCTAGTTCGGCCCCACAGCCCCTATCTGCGCCAGCACTACTACTACGTCTTGCTTTGGGCTGGCGGTCTGCTGCTTATGGCCTGCGTGTTGGCCATGTCAGCCGCCCGGCTGCAGACCACCGCAGCTGTCGGGCGTCTGACCGGAAGCCGACCCGTGCGATGGCTCGTGCCGGAGGCGTCAGTGACCACCGAGCCCGCTTGGTGGGTGCTCTTCAACGCGCAGCCCGCCAGCCGCTGCTACGTCGGCTGCACGCTCGACGACGGCACGTACCTCGCCGGCTTCCTCTACACCTACAGCCCAGACTCTGACGAGACCGCCGACCGCGAGCTGACCCTCACCGGCCCCATTGAGTATCGAGCGACCGGCAGCGCCGACACGGCCGAGCTGACGGTCGGGGCCATCGCAATAAGCGCTCGGAAGGTTCAGTACTTGACCGTCAGCTACCTGCCGGTACCTGGGGCGATGCCATAGCACTCAGGGGAGATCAAAAGAGCGGTTCTTAAGGCGAACTGCATCCGCTACAGGCCGAGCCTGCCGGCGGCGTTGTCGGTGAACACGCTGCCGCGGCGGATGTAGGAGCGGGCGACCTGCAGGCTCTTCCACCGGCCCTGGTCCATGATGGCGCGTTCGCCGGCGCCGTTGGCGGCGGCCTGGGTAGCGAATCCGGATCGAGTGGAGTGCGCCGAGAAGAATCGTTCGCCGTGGGCGGGGGACAGGCCCGCGGCTCGGGCGCGGCGGACGACAGCGTCGCGGACCGCGGCAGCCGACAGCCGGGCGTCCGGGCCGTGCCGGCTGGCGCCAAGTGAGCCGAGCTGGCCGCGGCGGTCAACCGGGCGCAGCACGGGCCCGGACAGCTCATCGCGGGCGGTGCCGGTCAGGGCGGCGAGCCGGTCGAGCCAGGCGTGGACGGCGACGACAGCGCACAGCCGGGGTCGGGAGGCGTGCGGGATCCCGATGTATGCGCCTTCGCCAGCGGTGTCGGTTTTGCTGCGCCGGATGTGTACGACCAGCCCGGCCGGGTCGGGTTCGAGGTCGGCGACGTCGAGGGCGGCGAGCTCGCTGCGGCGAAGCGCCGAGGTGAAAGCCAGCAGCAGCAGCGCGCGGTCGCGGACTTCGGCGCTGCCCTGCCCGGTACCCCACAACAGGTTGGGGACTGTGCGGCTGACGGCAATGATCCGCTCGACGTCGCTGGTCCACAGCGGCGGGGCGCCGCGCTTGGCGGTGCCGTGCTCGCGGCGCAGCCCCCGCAGCACTTCCCGCACCGCCGGGTCGTCGCCGGGGTCGGCGCGTCCGGACAGAGCGTGTGCCTTACTGACCGCTGACAGCCGGCGGGTCAGCGTCCCGATCGTGAGCAGGCCGGCGTGGTCGACCAGGTAGCGGGCCAAGTCCAGCGGCACCGCCGGCAGGACCGGCAGGTCGTGTCCGGAAGCCCAGGCAGACCAGTGGCGCCAGTCCGCGGCGTAGGCACGCCAGGTGTTAGGTGCTAGGGAGTTGCGCAGCGCTGCGCTGATCCGGTCGTCGAGCGCGGCCAGTTCGGCGCCGGTGGCCGCCAGCTGCTGCTCGCCGGCGCTCAACCCGCTTTTCCGTAGACCTTGGGTAGCCACCGGGCGACCTGCTGGAGAAACAGCTGATAGGCGTGGTGACTGCGAAGGCGCTGAGCCAAGATCTCGCTGCCGACTCCGGTCTGCTGGAGCAGCACTACCGTCAGCAGCCAGCGCAGTGAGAGCAGGACGGCGAGCAGCTCATCAATCGAGCCTTCATTGAGAAAGCTGCCGGAGATCCGGTGGGCGAACTCGATTCGCGTGTCAGCCACCTTCCGCTTCCAACGGTTGGTTGTTCCGGTGCAACCAGGGGCAATCGATTCCGCCAAGCCTGCAAGTTGCTGCAGCCGCATCGGGTAGCTGGGCTCGGCCAGATGCTCAACTGCCGATCTCACTGCTGCTGCTGACTTCTCGTCCAGGCCGGCGACGGCCTGCTGGACAGCAAGCAGAGCCGCGGTTTCCTGCTGGTCGGTCAGCCGACGCTCGCCGGCGAACAACCGGCGATGCAGCCCCTCTGCCACCGTCGCCAGCTCAAGCAGCTGCGTCTCGAGGGTGTGCCTCGTGCCGGCAACGAGATCGGCGACTACTGGCGGAAGTGGCCCGAGCCGGTCGACCTGGGCTAGCCACCCGGCGACGCCTTCAAGTCCCAGCACTGTTCGAGGCGCCAGCATCCGGTGTGCCGGACAGCGCGTCGCACTTTCGGCGACGAACTGGGAGTGATGAATGGAAAGCCACGGACCTGCGGCATCAGTGGCGACTTCGATGGCTACTGGTGAGCAGTCGGAGCCCACTGCCAGTGTCAGCAGACTGGACATCGGTGTGATCAGGGTGCGGTCGAGCACTCGGAATGTCGCGGGCGGCAGCTCCCGCAGCCGCAGCCACAGTTGGCGGTGCAACCGGCCGCCGGACAGTTCGTCGAGTGAGAGCTCGATCTGCTCATCGAGGTCGAGGAGCGCACCGTCCGGCAGACTTACCGCCGCTAGGGCTGATGGCAGGTAAGTCAGGCTCTGGCCGTTTGGAGGCGCTGCCGCGACGGCGAAGCTGGGCAATTGCGCCCAAGCGTCGAGATGGCGCAGTCGGACCCGCAACCGGGTGTACGCCTGATTGCGCCCCCACACATGGCCACCGCGTAGGACATAACTAGCCCGGAGGCGTTGCACCGAAGTTGGCCCGAAGGGTAATGGTGAACCGCTTCGGGCAACGGTAAAGGCATCTACCAGCGTCACTGGTTCGCTGGTGTCGAGCTCGCCGTGTACCACCAAAGACTCGAACTCTGGACCGTCCGCACTGGGCACCAAGATCCGTAGGGGTGAGCCGTCCGGCTGGGTGCTCCGGCTCCTTTCTTGGAGCCAGGGGGTCAGCGAGCCGTCGAGGTCCAGGCTCGGAGAATCCTCACCGTCCAGGACCAGCCGTCCACGCAGCACGTTCTCGGGCGCGTCGGCCAGCCAGAAGCTGCCGCTCCGAGGCGCCTGCTCCGGTTTCGATGGTTCCACCGGATCAGCATCCTCCGGCACCGTTGCAGATACGGGGACACCGCGCCGATCGATGACCCCGATAGTGCCCGCTTATCGGGATCGTCAGCCGACGAGGCGGACAGCCCTGATGGCCCGCCTCCCGCCGGCGCAGCGCTTGAGCCGCATCGGGATCACATGGATAGCGACTAGCTCGGGGCGGTGACCTGTTCGGCCCAGGGCCAGCCGTCGGGTAGTCGCAGGAGCCGCCTGCGGTCGCTGTGGCATACCGCCGAGGCCGGGCGCGCCCTCATCATCCGGGGTTCAGGCCATCCGGGGCCTTCGTGTCCCGCTGCAATTTTGCCGAACCTGGTAGCCCTTCGACCAACCGACCCTCCGTCAGCGCGAAGCAGCAGTACCGGGCGCAAACTCCTAGTTGACACCCGAGTGTGACTCAGGCTACTTTTCATCCCGTTGAGGCGGCCGGCCTAACCCGGTCAGGCGCTCCACAGCCCCGGGTGATCAAAGCGGCTTCTTTTGAATGCCGGTCCTGCACACGAGAACGGGAGGTCGCGAAGTGGTACAGCGCGAGATCGAGTTCAGCAGTGGTGGAGAGACAGTGCGTGGC